>Ga0208898_1000223_pt1 | contig 45975 bp, 53 predicted proteins | sample VirMetDEL_Mar_4_FD_184513 | JGI IMG/M metagenome (GOLD analysis project Ga0208898, IMG submission 184513) | Aqueous microbial communities from the Delaware River and Bay under freshwater to marine salinity gradient to study organic matter... | ecosystem: Environmental > Aquatic > Marine >... | reverse complement strand
AAGCATGATCGAGACTGGTGAATACCTATTATGAGGTTTGTAAATGCCGCTTCAGAAACTACAGTTCAAGCCCGGAGTTGACCGCGAGAATACCCGCTACGCAGCCGAAGGCAGTTGGTACGAGACCAACAAAGTGCGTTTCAGACGGGGTATGCCTCAGAAGATCGGTGGATGGGTGCGCCTGTCTAATCAGTTCTTTCTTGGCATCTGCCGCTCTATGCTCAACTGGGTTACTCTCCAAGGGCAAAATCTCGTCACAGTAGGTACTAACCTCAAGTACTACATCGAGCGTGGTGGGGCTTACTACGACATTACCCCTATCCGTTCCACAGTAACTCTTACTGATCCCTTTACTACTTTCTTAGGCTCTGCGGTTGTTCGTGTGGATGACCTTGCCCATGGTGCACTGGAAGGCGACTTTGTTACGTTTAGCGGGGCTACTGCGGTTGGTGGTCTGACTCTAAATAACGAATACCAGATAAGCTTGATCGACGAAGATGCTTACACTATTACCGCTGAGACTACGGCTTCCTCTACCGCTACGGGCGGTGGCACTGTTACTGCGGCCTACCAAATCAACACAGGTAACGAGATTGCTGTGCCATTTACTGGCTGGTCTGCGGGTACTTGGGGTTCTGGCACATGGGGTTTTGGCGGTACTACTGATGCGCCTATGCGGCTTTGGAGTCAAGCTAACTTCGGTGAGGATTTGTTCTTTACTTACCGTGGTGGAGCGCCTTTCTATTGGGATGCTAGCAATGCGGTTACTACTCGCGCTGTGTATGTATCTTCGCTTGCCGGTGCGTCAGACGTTCCTGTCATAGTTAACAAAGCATTCGTGTCAGACATCTTCCGGTTTGCATTCTGCTTTGGTGCGAACGATCTGGGTACTAGCGTACTTGACCCCATGCTTATCCGTTGGTCTGACCAAGAAGACGTAGCTAAATGGACACCTGCCGCTACTAATCAAGCAGGCAGTCTGCGCCTCTCCCGAGGTAGTGAGATCATTACCGCCATCCAAGCCCGTCAGGAAGTTCTGGTTTGGACTGACACGGCCCTGTACGGCATGCAGTATTTAGGTGCTCCAGAAGTTTGGGGCGCGCAGCTACTCGGTGACAACATTACTCTAGCTAGCACTAACGCTGCGGTATATTCGGGCAACATTGCGTATTGGATGGGTACCGATAAGTTCTACCTCTACGATGGTACGGTTCAGACACTGCCCTGTTCGGTTCGCAGCTATGTGTTTAACGACTTTAATACTTCCCAGTATGCCCAAGTTGTTGCAGGTACTAACGAGCGGTTCGATGAGATTTGGTGGTTCTACTGCTCTGCCGAGTCTACTCAGAACGACCGCTATGTAGTTTATAACCATCTCCAAAACATCTGGTACTACGGCACTCTATCGCGCAGTGCTTGGATCGACGCTGACTTACGGGATAACCCCATGGCGGCTACGTACAGCAACAACTTGGTCAACCACGAAGTCGGCTACGACTGCCAAGAAACTGCCACGCCGTTCCCGATTACAGCTACGCTAATATCTTCTGAGTTTGACTTGGACGACGGCGATAAGTTCATGTTTGTTAAGAGAATGTTACCGGACGTAACGTTTGAGGGTTCTACGGCTGATGCCCCTGCGGCTACTATGACTCTATCTCCTATGGAGAACTCTGGTTCTGGGTACAACAACCCGCTATCAGAAGGTGGTAACAGCAGCGCTACGGTAACTCGTTCGGCTACAGTGCCTATTGAGCAGTTTACAGGGCAGGTCTTTGTGCGAGTACGTGGTAGGCAGATGGCGTTTAAAATAGAGTCCACTGAGTTGGGTGTGGCTTGGAAGTTAGGTATACCACGGTTGGATATGCGGCCTGACGGTAGGAGAGGCTAGTGGCAATAAGAGATAGGTTAGTACAAAAGGTCCAAACGCCTGCACTTCCTATACCTAGACCGGGGCCGCTTAAGCATTATCTGGATGACCTGAATAACATCCTGCGTCTGTTTTTTAACTTGCTAGCTAACATAGTTAATACCGTATTTGGAGAGTTAGGGGGTCGGTTTATTGACGTACCCAATGCGTTATACTTCTCCACGGTAGATCAACCTATAGCGGTAGTAAACACAGGGCAGCCGGTCACGTTTAACCAGACATACTTGGAAAGCGGGTTTTCGATTAACGGTGTTGGGAATAGCCAGATAACTGCTGCGTACGCCGGGGTTTATAATTTTCAGTTTACTACACAGATTGCTAGTACTTCAGCTAGCTCTAAGACAGTTTATATTTGGATTGCAAGAAACGGGGTAGACTTAGGTTACACAGCAAAAAACTTTGTATTACAAGGTTCTAGCGACGTTAACGAAGCAACTTGGAACTTTAACTTAGATTTGACAGCGGGTGAGTACGTAGAAATGATATGGTCGTCTGATGGTATAGACGCCGCTCTTAACTCCGAGGCCGCAACTAGTCCCCATCCGGGCGTTGCTTCTGCTGTAGTAACAATTAACTTTATTTCGGCGCTACCTGAAACGCGCCCAACACCTCCGTAGGGTAGGGAATAACATGCCAAGAGCAGCCCCCACAGGAATAGCAAGTATAACCACGACAGCTCCCGGTCCTAACCGTATGGGGCAAAGTGAGATATTCCCTGAAACTGACTACTACTTCGGTGCGGATACTTTCCTCAATGATCTAGAATATATGGACATGCTTGAGGCTGCGGAAGACGAAGAGCTATTCAGGATGTTGGGCGTTAATAGCAGCGTTCCTACGCCACAGTTCCCTACTAAAGAAGAAGTACAAGACTACGCGGCCCAAAAATATGTAGATGCAGTAGCCGATTACATGCAGCTCCCTGCTGGTATAACTCAAACCGAAGCCAAACAAGCAGTAGAAGATGCAAAACGAGTACTTGTAGATTTAAATGTTCCACGCAGCACAATAGAAAGCGCTACAAACGATTATTTTCTAGAAGGTATAGATACCTCTCGTGGTATTCCCGGCGTTATGGGGCCGAGTATAAGTGGTGCTATATCTCAGGGTATTGAGAAAGGTTCTGAACTTTTTGGTATGGGCGCCGAAGGGCTAGCTAGTCTTGTTGGTGCAGATAAAGCGCTATCCAGTGCCCTACTAAATTTACCTAATCCGGGCGTTACGTTTGTATTTGACGAAAGTGGTAGAAAAACCCCTATTATTACTGGGCAAACTCCTTCTGGTACTCAGGTAGGTGTTAATGTTAACGACCCTTACGGTATTACAGACATAATTGAGGGTATGAGAACAGGCGACCTTGATATATATGACGTTATCGGTGCAGGGGGACGTGTAATAACCGGAACAAGTAAAGCAACCTCTTTAGCGGACGACGATGAGACTAAAAAGACAGGCGTAGAAACTGGCGTTAATGTTACCCTCGGAGGCGAAAACGGCGCAGACCCGGCAACTAAAGTAACAAAAACAACTATTGCCGATATACCTAAGGTTTCTACTACTGACAAAACAACTATTGCCGATATACCTAAGGTTTCTACTACTGACAAAACAACTATTGCCGGTATACCTAAGGTTTCTACTACTGACAAAGCAACTATTGCCGGTATACCTAAGGTTTCTACTACTGACAAAACAACTATTGCCGGTATACCTAAGGTTTCTACTACTGACAAAACAACCGTTACCGACATACCTAAGATTTCTACTACTGCTACTGACAAAACAACCGTTACCGATATACCTAAGATTTCTACTACTGACAAAACAACCGTTACCGATATACCTAAGATTTCTACTACTGCTACTGACAAAACAACCGTTACCGATATACCTAAGATTTCTACTACTGCTACTGACAAAACAACCGTTACCGATATACCTAAGATTTCTACGGCAGAGCTAGACAAGATATTAACAGGCATTGGCGGTCGCCCCGCAGTTCCGGGTGGCTATGACGTGCCTGTTTTAACTACTTCTGCGGATAAAATTCCTGCAGATAAAATTCCTGCGGATAAAATTCCCGGTGGGGGCGACGCTGGCGGGCTAGGACTACCAGAAGAAACTGCAATGCCCACAGGCGGTATGCGCGGCGTAGCTACAGAACAAGCCGGTGTTGCTGATATAGCAATGTTATACGACCCAAGTCTGTCTCTTGCTGAAAATATGGCGCGAATACTAGGCAAGAAGAAAAACGAACAAGCTGATGCAGTAGATAGCGCACTAATGTACGGTGGTGGTATAGTACAACCCACTGATTTAAATGCCGAAATACGTAGAATTATAGAGGGCCGCTAACAATGTCTTGGCTTACAGATTTAATTAAAAACCGATATACCACCGTAAGTAGCGGTGCTGGCCCTACTCAATCAAGACTTGACTTGGGTAATATAGCCAAAGACATAGGCGTTGCCGGTGCACTTTATGGTGTAATAAATCCTAATGATTCCAGTGGGTTAGCTAGTTTCTTTGGTACTGGTGGTAACCAGCAGCCAATAGGGTACACAGGCGGAATACCTAACTACACTGCTACTAGAGAGCTAGCTCCTAATGCTTTCGCGCAAACTTATACTACTCCTACTGGAGAGGTTGCCCCTCGCCGTCCCGGCGCTGCGGGTCGTAGATATTTTACTGATACTACGTTTACCCCAGATACTGGCACTCCTTTTATGGGCATTACGGCAGAGCAAATAGCCGCCCAAAACCAAGCTGCCCTAGATGAGCAAGCGCTTTTTGAGACCCTTTTAGGTTCGGCAGCAACCCAACGTGAAACAGCGGCAACAACCCCTACGGGCGGAATAACAACCCCTACGGGCGGAATAACAACCCCTACGGGCGGAATAACAACCCCTACAGGTGGCACAACAACCCCTACAGGTGGCACAACAACCCCTACAGGTGGCACTACAGACAGTACTTACACAAACTTTGTAAATCAATTTGCAGGTAGGCGGTTAACTGCCGAAGATGCAGCCGCTCTAGCAGGTAGTGGGTATTCGCTTAACCAACTTGCTACTAGTTTTGGTGTTGATCCTACGGAGCTAAGAACGTTTGTAAACTACTATACTGATGGCTATTCAACTACAGACGACGGCCTTGTCGGCACTACAGGTATGGGTAACTTGCTAGTAAGTCTAGGGGGTACTAGGAATGCTGACGGCACTATTACAGACAGGTTTGGAACTACTTATAGCGTTCAAGACGGCGCATGGCGCCCCGTAAGTGGGGGTGGGGAAACCGTTACAGACGCCACAACCGTTACAGACGATACAACTGTTACAGACAACACAACCGTTACAGACGATACAACTACAGACAGCACTTACACAAACTTCATAAATTCACTTAGAGGTAGGGAGCTTACTGATGCGGATGCCGCCGCTATTGCGGCTAGTGGATACTCGTTAAACGATATAGCTAGTGCTCTCTCTACGGCTACAAACCCCATAGACCCCCTTGAACTGCGTAATTTCGTAAACTACTACACCGATGGAACTACTACCACAGACGACGGCCTTGTCGGCACTACAGGTATGGGTAACTTGCTAGTAAGTCTAGGGGGTACTAAGAATGCTGATGGCACTATTACAGATAGGTTTGGAACTACTTACAGTATTCAAGACGGCGCATGGCGCCCAGTAGCAGACACAACCGTTACAGACGACACAACCGTTACAGACGACACAACAACCCTTACAGGTGACACAACTACAGACGATACAACTACAGGCACAACCGGCACAACTGACGCGGTAGATACTTTATTAAACACAGTTGAGCAATCTCTAGTCGCAAACAACGGTTGGATAGATAACGGCGATGGGACACTTACTACACCTTCGGGCCGTATTTACAATGATGGTGTGTTTAGCGACGCCGTAACTACAGACAACACAACCGTTACAGACGACACAACCGACAACACAACCGTTACAGACGACACAACAAGTACAGCTACCCTTACTGACGGCCCGTTAGCGCCTTCTTTCGATATGGTTGATGCGTCGGATGGTCTTTCTAAACAAGAGCAAGACATTATATACAGCGTAATGAGAACTAGCGGAGCCAACATAGCTGACGTAGCGGAGGAATTTGGTGCAAGTCAACTCGACGTAATTGAAGGCTTGTTGCGCGGTGGGTACGAAACCCCAGAACAAATTGCTGCCACTTTAAGTGCTGCTTCAGACACAGATTTTTCCGAAGAGCAGTTAATAGCCAATCTTTTAGAAACTAATAAGACTACTCCTGAAGAAGTCGCTGCTTATTATGGCATTCCTGTGTCGGCTGTCACTGCCCGCTACCGCGAGTTGGGTGGCACTAAATTTGCCCAAGGTGGTAATGTAAATGGGTACTACTTAGGCGGTTCTACAGATGGTATGGCGGATCAAATTCCTGCTACAATCAACAACATGCAGCCCGCTGCGCTAAGCGACGGTGAGTTTGTAATACCCGCTGATGTAGTAAGCCATCTTGGTAACGGTAATTCAGATGCAGGGGCACAAAACCTGTACAGCATGATGGAAAGGGTGCGCAGAGACCGCACCGGCAACCCCAAACAGGGCAAGCAAATTGACCCTAACAAATACTTAGCGTAGGTAAAAGACAATGGCTACTCAAGTCGGACCAAATATTTTAAACGCAGAAGAGTCCTCGCTATCTAGTTGGGCGGGTCCTTACGTAACTGAGATGCTAGGTCGAGGCCAAGCACTGGCGGGACTGCCGTATCAGGCGTACATGGGTCCTTTGACTGCGGGCGAGTCTGCACTTCAAACTCAAGCATATCAAGGACTTGGTGCGCTTCAAATGCCCACTAGCAACATGGGGGCTATTGGTGCTGGGGGTAGTTTTACAGGGGCAGGTTACGCTGCACCAACAGCAGCTCAAGCGGCGGCGGGTGAAACAGGTACTTATACTCCGGCTTCTGGCAATGTACTACAGCAGTATATGACACCCTACCTACAGGGTGCACTTCAGCCTCAATACGATGCGGCACGCCGTCAAGCTGAAATAGCAGCCCAAAACCTTCAAAGCCAGTACGGTAAAGCAGGTGCCTACGGTGGTTCACGTCAAGGTGTTGCAGAAGCTGAATTGCAGCGTGGTTTACTAGACCGCATGGCGGGTATTACAGGTACGGGTTATCAACAAGCGTTTGAACAAGCCCAAAACCAGTTTAACGAAGAAGCGCGTCGACAAATGCAAGCGCAAGAGCTTACTAATCGTTATGGGTTTGATGTTGCAAAAGCCCTTCAAGACGCGGGTGCAGGACAACGTGCTATCGAGCAGCAGGGTATTGGAGCGGACATAGCGCAGTTCGAGCAAGAGCGAGACTATCCGCTTAAAAACGTACAGTTCATGCAGTCATTGTTGCAGGGGCTACCACTGGAAACTCAAAGTTACTCGTACTATGAGCCTAGCGGACTTCAAAGTTTGCAAGGGGCGGGAAGTGATATTTTGAGCATACTCGACCTGCTGTCTGGTAAATCATAGGAGCATAAAATGAACGGAATACAATCTTTAATGCAGGGTGCTCCTACGTCACCACAACCTACGCAAGCACCTGCGATGCCAGCACAAAACAATCCGCAAATGGCTGCGGCTATGGACGTAGTGGACAACGATCTAGATAAATTAGACCTTGATCCGCGCACCAAGGCGCTACTTAAGACACAAGAAGCTTTTGATCTTATACAGTCTGCTCAAAATGAATTAGCTATGAGCGCGCCACAACCCATGCCCCCTACTATTGAAGGCCAGCGTCAAATGCAAACAATGGAAGGTATTGCTGGAATACTGCAAAGTTTAAGCCCCGGCATGCAACAACGTGGCCGACAAGTACAGCAATCACAAGCTCGTCAAATGATGGGTGGGCTACCTACACAACCTGCTCCTAATATGCGATTCGCGGCTAGTGGTGGTCTTATTGGGTACAACGAAGGTGGTTTCTTAGGCAAAATAAAAGGGATGGATACCAAGCTTAACCAAGCCGCCGATGCAGCTCAAAACGAGCGTATGGCACGGGGGCGCCGCATGAGCGACTATAATGTCCTTGCAGACCCCTACAACTCAGCTATGAACATCATGTATGACACCGGTATAGCAGGTGCGTTGCAGAAGCTTACTGGCTACGAAAGTCAGCTCGATAAGCCAAAAGAAAAAGACCCGATGGCTGAGCAGTTAAAGCGATTTATGGAGCTTCAAGACTTATACGAAGCCCGTAAAGCTGCCGGTGCGGAAAAAGAAGAACTCCGTCGAATTGAACAAGAATTAGCGTCTTACTCTAACATGGTGCGCAACATCGAGGCAGATGCAGCCCGCGCCCGTGCTGGTATGGCTATGGGTGGTCAGGTTAAAGGCTACGCAGAAGGTGAGCTAGTTGAGTACGATTATATGAGCGACCCTAATCTTTACGCCCCTACCCAAGTGGAAGAGCCAGACGAAGACATACTTCGTTTTGCAAGAGAGCAAATGGCGCGCGATGTGGGAGCAGAGTCTCTTGCTGCCGGTGAAAGACTAAGAGAGCTAACTGGGGCCGAAGATTTAATGGCAGAGCGAAAAACAGCTCAAGAAGCTCTTCAAGCTCAACGCGAAGCTAGGTTTAACCCCGAAATGGAGCGTCGCCGTAAACTCAGAGCCGCACTTGCCAAGGGCGCGGAACAGGGTCTAGGTGGTTTTGGCGCAGGCTATACGGCTGAAGAAGAACGAATTGCGGGTGAAAAACTCTCCGCTGCAGAAGCCTCTGTTGCCGATATGGACAAGTTAATTGGCGAGCTACGTGAGCTTGGCTTGAGCCAGTTTGAAGCTGAGAAAGAAGCGCGTAATACTGTAGAGTCGAATGTAAGAGACGGTATGTCTGTAGCTCAAGCAGTGACAACTGCTAGACGCCAAGCGGCAGACGCAGCAGAAGGACGTGATGTCGAAAGACGCGGGCAGGATATAACAGCTAGAACTCAAAGGTATGTTGCGGACCAAGGTTTGAAACGAACAAGCGCCCAAGATAGGGGCGTTAAAGCACTTATGGATGAAGCTGAAGCAGCTGGTAAGCCTATAAGCGAAGCGGAAGCTTTACGTCAGTACTTCGGTATGCAGGCTTCGATGCAAGGGGTTCTACAGCGTGGTGTAGCGGCTGAACAAGATGCCGCCAACGATGCTCGAGAGCGAGCAATGGAACGAATAGGTATTATAGGCCCAGACGGCGCGGCTTATAGACAAGCGCAGAACGAAGGTAGAGGCGAAGAGTTCTTAAATAACATAATAAACCAAGAGCGCGCGGCTTTAGGGTTGCCACCATTAGGCGCTTCTGCCAGCACGGCGACTCAAAGTGTAGATGTTAGTAGCATAAACCCCACTGCTATTCAGAACCTTAGAGATAACCCCACTGCGCAGAATAGAGCGTTTTTTGACCAAGCATTTGGAGTGGGTAGTGCAGCGGCGGTCTTAGGCCAATAAGGGAGTAGTCATGGCGGAGCAAAAGTTAGGGGAAGAAAATCCTTTCCTACAATACGTTACGCCTGCTACAGGCGATTCGGGTCTTACTATTCAAGAGGAAAACCCGTTTTTACAATACGTAGAACCTGCCGCTGAAGACAATCCGTTTTTACAGTATGTAAGTGCTCCTGAGCCCGAGGACCGTGGGTTCTTTTCTCAGATGGGTAAAGGCTTTCAAGGGTTTGAGTTCGGTACAGTTGTTCCTAAAATTGGCCTACAAGTTGACTCTCCTATTATTGCCAAGGCACGTCAGTATCTTGGTGCTTACACTCAATTAGAGGAGGGGGCTACTCCAGAGCAACTAGCCGAAGGTTCGGGGGGTACGCTTGATTTAGACCAGTTAAGACGATACCAACAAGGAAGCGAAGAAGAGCGCCAACAACTCCGTGAGTTCAGCGAAACAACTAGCGAAAGAGCGATGGCTCGTACTAGGGAACGCCTTAGCACCCTTGCTGAGTCTGAAGCCCGCACCCAAGAATTTGCTCCTGCTGTACCCGGAATAACCGACGTAAAAAGTTTAGCAGACTTTAGAGATTGGTTGGGTTATTCCATAGGCGCAGGAAGTAAGCAGATAATTCCTGTCATGGGCGCTGCGGTTATTGGTGGGGCTCCCGGTGCGTTAGCCGTGGGTACTTCGCTTGCTGCTGGAGAAACTATTGGTAACCGCTTAAGTTTTGTCCAAGATATAGTTAAAGACCTCCCTCCTGAAGAACAAGCTACGGCAATCGCTGAGTACTTAGAAAAGACGGGCGACACTACGGCTATGGTGTCTCTTGCTTCTGGTGCGTTAGACCTTGCCGGTCCTGTTGGAAGTATACTAAGAAGACGCTTGGCTAAAGACTTAGGCGAAGAAGTTGTTGACCGCACAACCGGTGAGGCATTCAAAGCCGCCGTTAGGCGCGCACCTAAAGAAATGCTGGAAGAAGGTATTACTGGTGGCTTGCAGGAAGTAACTCAAATCGCCGGTAAGCGCGTAACTGGTGAGCAAGCGGGAGACATACTAAGCTCTGAAAACATTAAGGCTGTAATAGACGCAGCGGCTGCAGAAGCGGCGGGAAGTATTGGTGGTAGTGGCATAAACATAACTACCTCCACTGGTCGTCAGGCGTACCAGAACGCAAAGCGTGATGCCATAGCGCGAATCTTATCTACTCAAGCCCGTGCCGATAATCTAACTCAGATGACTGAGCAGGAGCTAATGGAGTTTGGTGCCCGTGTAGACCAGCACATGCGAGAAGGTAAGAGCGAAGAAGAAGCCGTTAAGCTAGCGGGGCAGGAAACTATTACTGGTGACATCGGAGCAGTCGAAGAAGCTTCTGCACAAGCAGAAACGGACGCTATTGAAGCCCAAGAAAAAATAGCCGCAGAACCTGTTGCTGAAGTAGATGAAACTATAGAGCTGCCTCAACAAGAGAAAGAAGGCATTTCCGCTATGGCGCGGGAGGATGCCGCAGAAGCAACAGAATTTAACGAAGTAATGAGCCAGAACAAAGCCGCTGTGCTGGAAAGCATGGGACCTGAAGCAGCCGCTCTATACGAAAGTGAAGCACGTGCGCTAATAGATGCTAAGCGCCCAGAGGAAGCGCCTTCCGTCGCAGGGCCTGCGATAGGTGAAATAACTGATGCAGAACTTCAAGACGACCGCCGTGCGCCAGAGCTGGGTTTCGAAGAGCCTACCAAAGCAGAACCCATAGAGCTTGAGCAGCCTGAGCTAGACCTTGGACCTGAAGTTAACCCTGTTACTGGGTTACAACCCAAAGGAACTAAAAAGACTCGGGGTAGGCCGCCACTTGAGCAAACTGAAGCACGAATAGCGCAGGTCGCACAAAACACGGCGGAAAGTAAAGCACGCACTCAGACTCTATCTCGAGCGGTGTCTAGTGCGTCTACAGTTATTAAGCCCGAAAAGCTTACCACCCTGCTTAAAAAATATGGGTTCGAGACTTTAGAAGAAGTCCAAGCATTTGATCCCACTCCACAAAGAGAAGCCGCTGCGCCCGTTGAAATAGAGGAAGAGGCAGGTCTTAGCCGATTGGAAAGAATAGCCCGTGCTGCGCCAAAACCAGAGCAGGTGGCGGAGCCAAAGCAAACTGCTGAGCAAAAGAAAGCCTTAGTTGAGCGCAATAAGCGAGTTAAGAACTACAACGCGTTAATCAAGCAACTGGGTAAATACCAAAAGCAGCGTATAGACAAACTGGCTAAGCTGTATGAACTTAGAAATGATCCGCAGTACCGTGGCAATGGGCGCGCACTTGCCAATATAGATAAGTTTATTGCTCGAGAAGACATTAGTCCTCAAGAGCGTGAATTAGCGAAAGCGCAGGCAGCATCAAAGAAACCTCGTCGAGCTGAGAGTTTTGAAGAGGCGACATCTAGTCAGTTACGCCCAGAGTATGCGAATGCACCGCAGCCTGCGTCTTTGTTTGATGCAGTAATGCAAAACGGTACGCCGTTCGAAAAGCTGTTAGCGCGTAGGTTAAAGCCATTCCTTGAGGGGACTAGGCTTGTAATTGTTAACGACGTCGCTATTGATGTCCCTGCGGATGTGCAGCAAGATTTTTATAATTCTAAAGGGCTGTATGATGGGCCCAGTAACACCATATACCTAAACAACACCACTCAAGATGCACTCGATTCGGGGCTTAACAATAGAGTATTCCTGCATGAGGCTGTACACGCTGCTACTGTAGGAGTAATGGAAGCTTATGTAAGAAACCCCGAGCTGCTATCACCGAAAGCACAAGAAGCAGTGCAGCAGATCATGGAACTAATGGTCGTTGCAGAGACTGTTTATTATAAGCGCAAAGAAGCGGGCCTCACTTCACGCGCGCTCGACGCCCTTGCTGACAGAGAAGCAGGATTGGATGTGTTCAGCGATCTGTATGAGTTTGTGTCTTATGGTCTTACACAGCCTGAGTTCCAAGAGTTTTTAACGGTTGTTACCCCCGTTGAACGTAGTGGGCTTAGCAGATTCCTTGATGCGGTTAGAAGCTTATTTAATATCCCTAGAAACCAAGACAATGCGTTCTTGTCGCTCATGGACTTAACTGACACGGTCATAGAAGAAAACAAAACCTTTAAAAACCTAAACCCCAGTGTAGTAGCCCAAGCTAAAAAGCAAGCGAAGCGTGGAAGCGCGCAAGCTAATAAACTAGCTAAAAGTGCTAGACCAGAGGCAATGGTCAGTAGCCTAGGTGAGTTAGTCGCTGCGGTTCGTAGTGGGGCTGATGCGTCGAGACTTTTAAAGAGTATATACCAAGCTATTGATGCTAAAGCGCTCCGTGCCGTGCTTGGTACTTTTACTAGCGACGGTATTGTTAGGAGTTTTGGGGACGCCATACTTAATCTCAAAGTTACAAATGACGTCGTACAAGATATGGCTATCTATCGTGGTCGTATGCTACGGGCTTTATCCGAGAAAGTTCCTAAGTGGGCAGAGTTTAATGCGAAGTTTCAGCAAGGAGCCATTATTCTTGCAGACGTTATGCACTTGGCTACGCTGCATAACTTTGACCCTGCGAAGCATAAAGACTTAGCAACGGCTCTGAAGAACGACGCCCAGTTAGTTGCCCTACGTAGAAAACAGCAACAGGTTGCAGCCAACCCTCTAATGTCTAAGGGCCAAAAAGTTTCTGCTCGAGCTGCGGTTACCCGTAGAGAAAATCAAATTCGAGAAGTTTACGAAGGCGCTACTGTAGATGGCGATGTCTACGCAGGTTGGAATAATCTGCAGAAGGAAGAGAATGGCGGCCAACGCGGTGTTGAAATATACAAGATGGCGCGCGATTCTTATAAAGACACTTTGCAAGAGCACCAGTTTATACTGCAACAGAAAGTAGCTAGGTCTAACCTGCCAGATGAGGCTAAGAAAGTAGTACTCGCAGAAATAACAAAGAACTTCCAAGAAGCTAAAAGGTTAGAAGTTTACTTCCCACTTATGCGCTACGGTGATTGGTGGCTGCGTGTAGGTAAAGGGCAGCAGCGTGAGTTTTATATGTTTGAGTCTGAAGTGGCTCGAAATGACTTTGCGCGTAAGCGGGCCGAAGAGCGGGGTCAAAATTACGAAGACGCCCTTGAATCAGAAGACATTCAGATAGGGCAGAACTCTCAAACAAATGAGTTCCGAAAAGAAATCAACGACTCTAGTGCTACGTTGAAAAAAGTCTTTGAGCTACTAGACGAGAGCCCCAGTGCCAACACACCGGATATTAAAGACAGCGTGTACCAAATGTATTTGATGACGCTTTCCGGCCAAGATATGCGCAGAAGGTTCGTCCATCGTAAGGGTGTTGCGGGCTTTAGCACAGATGTACTGCGTAACTTCGTGACTTCACAGCATACAAGTGCCAACCAACTTGCACGTTTACAGTTCTCTGAAGACATACGTAATGGTATTGCACAGGCGTACGCCGAGCTAAAGGGCCGACCTGATGCTGCTAGGTTAAAGATCGTAGTAGACGAAGTAGCCGGACGGGCACTTGATGAGGCTAGTCCTCCTAAGCTGGCTGAAGGTGTAAACTGGGACAGCATGGCGAGCTTTGGCAATAAAGTTGTCTTCTACTGGCTTCTTTCTGCGCCTAAGTCTGCGATAATCCAGCTTACTCAACTACCTATTGTTGGCCTACCAGTGCTTGCTGCGGAGTTTGGCGGAGTGAATGCACATAAGATTGCCGCGCGGTACATGGCTACTTTACCTTTCAACAAGCTGGGCACTTCTAAGTTCGATGATGAAGGCGTTTTGCAAACGCGGTTCAGTGAGCCGTCGATGAACAAAAGCTCTTACGTGTTAGAAAACCCCGACAGAGAACTGTCTAGGGCACTGCAAGAGGCTTGGAGCTACGCAAACGATAGAGACTTATTTATGTCTACCTATGCTGCGGACTTAACCGCGCGTGGGCAGATACCGTCTAGGTCGCATGGCGCGTTGCCTACTAGAATATTTAGGGGCACAGCTAATATGATGAGTGGTTTATTCCACCATACGGAACGCATTAACCGTGAAATTATGTACATGTCTTCTTTTGAACTTGCTTATGCTGACGCTAAGAAGCGAGGTTTAACAGGGAAAGCTGCACAACAGGAAGCCCAGCAACGGGCTATGGACCTGACTTATAGGGGCCTGTTTAACTACAGCAACTACAACAAGCCTAGACTAATGAAGTCGACAGCCGTAGGGCGCATAGCTACGCAATTCTTGACCTTCCCCATGCAAATGACGTCTTACATGGTGCGTAACTTCTTTAACATGCTTAGTATGCACAAGTCGTTTGCAGAAAAGAAACAAGCAGCTACGCAGTTCTTTGGCACTATGGGCATGACTTTTATGTTCGCTGGCGCTACGGGTTTACCTTTGTACACGTCTATGATGGCGCTTATGGAAGGTATTCGAGAGGCTATGCGACCTGAAGGTGAAGACGATGATCCTTGGTATGATGAGGACGACTATGGTAACCCCCTAGGTAAACGAAACTTAGACCTTTGGTTCCGAGAGTCTTTCCTGCCACAGTATTTTGGAAAAGATAGCAGTATTGCTAAGTCTTTGGGTCTAAGCGACGAAACGGCTGACTTACTCCAACGTGGGGTAGAGCTAGGTCCTATATCGGCTTTAACTGGGTTGAATATTGGTGCGTCCACTTCTCTAGATGGATTGTGGTTCCGAGACGATATACCCAGAGAGAGCACGGAAGAAGAGCTAGTTAATTGGTTTTATAATACTGGTACAGGTCCATTTGGTAGCTTAATAAGAAGTGGTAGTCGCGCATACGACGATATACGCGACGGTAAATACCAGAGAGCAATGGAAGGGCTTCTACCTGCCTTCTTTAGAAACCCTGTTAAGGCTTTACGTTTCTATGAGGAAGGCAACCTAACGCGGCAAGGTGCGGAAGTTAAACCAGAGGAGTACTACACTGCATTTAAACTAGTGGGTCAAACTCTAGGCTTTAGCGACACCGAAGTAGCAGAGATACAAAACTCCAACTTCTTAGTTATGGGGCTTGTTAACGAGCTGAAACAAGAAAAAGGAGCACTGCTTGATGACTTAGACGACGCCGTAACTAACTACGAAAACTCTTTAAGCGACAAATCGTATGATGCAATCCTAAAAGTTATGGATGAAATCACGCAGCACAACTTAAGAAATCCTTGGACTTACATAGATATAGATACTATGGAGCGGTCGTTAAAAGGTAGGGCGGAAAGAAGGGGTGCTTCATTTGAAGGGTTGTATGTAGACAAGAAACTGCAGCCAGTTATCCTGACGCTGAAAGAAAAGATACGTAACCCCTAAGCTATTCGCCATATGCGAATGCCTCGCACCCCGTCTTCAATCACTACTTTGGTAGCTGTTTTGTAGGCGAGGCGCTTGGTCACATTCACGATGTCTTTGCGAGATTTTCTGGGGTTAAGGCAGGGTATAAAGAAAGAAGACCCCACCTTAAACTTGGCCCAGTTAATCTCGTACGTCACCTTCTCTACTATCATCAATGTCGTCTTCTGATTCCGCTAAGGAATCCATCTCTATGAAGTCTGGATTAGAGCAGTCCAGTACAAGGCAGCGTACGCCCTTCGATGTTATGCCCATGCCTTTAGACAGGCGCTTGTTAATAGTCTCCAAGTATATCCCTGTTTCTTGCAGTTCCTTAGTAACTTCTTGGTAGTCTATCTGCGCATCTACACAGTGTTTTCTGAAGTAGTTCACTGGGATAAAGAGCTTCTTGGTATCAGGCTCGTATCTCTGCTTCAAACCGCCCCCACCTTTTGGCTCCATAATAGGGAACTTAGGCTTGTTAGTTCGCTTGTCTACACCGTCATCCACGATCAACATATGACCTAACCAGCGGTTAACATAGTCACCAACAATAGAACTAGCGGGGCTAACGGGTGCTTTAGTTTCTGCTCTCATATCTTTTATCACCGGAGTTATCTTATTAAGTATGCGCCCTATGTCCCAAGAGATGAGCCCAAGGCGACGAGCAATTATACCACCAGCTATGTTCGCTGCTATCACGGCAGACCAATTACGTTCCCGCTGCGTAAGCTCGAGCTTAGCGTCTATCTTGGCTTGCACCTCACGCACTAACTGTTTGCAGTCCTCTAAGTTGCCAACCAAATACCTAGCATACGGTTCGATTGCAACGCCGTAGTTCTGGTTTAACTGGTGGTCAAACATGTCTTTACCCTCTTGTGTAGTAATTATATTTTTCTCTGGGTAGTCTATCCTAAACTCAAGCAAGCGCATCATTTCGCCATCAGGAGAATCTTTTAAAGCCGTAAGCTTTTGGTAGAAAGAAGAGTTAGCACTAGCTAGTGTAATAGTCCTCCACGTGGTGTTATTGACCCGCAGCTTGTTAGTGCTTGCTTCTGCTTTGTCCTTACCCCGTCCTTGAGATGCGGCGTAGGCGTACTCTGAGAAAGCTTCTGCTTTCATGTTGGTAATCTCGTCAAAAGTATTAACGATGTTATTTAGCAGTCCAAGCTTGATAACCCTACCCACGCTTGTGTCATCAGGAGTACCTAACAAATGTTCTGGGTGCCCACATATGCTGTTCGCCATTCTAAGCACGGTGGTCTTACCCGTACCTGCAAACCGGTGAATCATGTTGATGATCGCGCCTTTCTGACCTGTGAACTTAAGCAAAGGTGCCCCAAAGCCGCTGAGCGCAGCAAAGGCTTGCACCTCAAGTCCGGGCCGGTCGTACAGTGCGAATACTTCCTTCCACTTCTCTAAAGTACCGCTGCTGTGCAGATGCTCCACTACCCCCTGAGTAACACTGGCTGGGGGCGTGTGGTACGTACCGTCTCTAGTTATCTCTTTGTTTCCGACAATAAACTTGCTGTCGTTGTCGGCCCAACCGAATTGGACTCTCATAACCTCCGCCTTCCTTTTATGTTGCAGCTCCTTAATCGAACTGATTACGAACTGTAGTATCAATTTAAACTGTGGCTCCGGTGCCATTACTCCATACTTAGAAAGCTCTTTGCGCAGTTCTCTAAGTTCAGTTATTTTTGCATTGGGAATCACAAACTCTCTGAGCCCGTCTTTGGGTGTGTGCAGTTTAAAGACCGCAACATCTCCAAGCTCGGGGTCGGTCATACGTTTTTCAACGTATAGGTCATTCTCATAAACTAGCTTAGGCCCATCGTCGTCATCCCCAGATAACTCCAAATAAATACCGCCGTTCTTGCCCCTAAAGAAAGGAGCCGGATACTCTGGTATGCGCACTTGGACAGGGTCTGCAAGCTCTTGCTCTACATCTAGTTCTACCTCTTTGGATTCCTCGGATGCGGGCGCAATGCTTACTAGGTTGTCTTCTGCTGACGCCCTTAGTATGCCCTTCCCCAGAGATATAGGACTTGTTATCGCTCCCCTGTGAGGACAACCATCGCACCCGCCCGGATTATTTCGCTCGAAAACTTCACAACTGTGTGGTCCTAATATGTGCTCTATCTTTTTTTCTACTACATCAGGGTCATAGTCTGGATGCCCTGCGGATAACTTGTGTATAGCTTCGCCCTTGTCGGAACAAAACTTAGCTACAGATAACGCGTCAAACCAACGAGGTTCAGACAGCGTGTCTCTTTCTTGGTAACAAGCAATCAGTTGTTGGCAACTAGTCTTAGTCTTCTGCCGCAGCATAATCTTAGCGAAAGAAGAATCCATGTTGTCCGCTATTGCCTGACCTATCGCAGTCAACTTACGCTTTGGACGTGAGCGGGCTGCTATCTGTTCTATCTCTTCGACGCCAAGTATTTCCTTGAACTCATCGAAAGTAATAGCTTCAGTTACCTTGCGTACTTGTACTTTTTTGGGAGGATCGTCTTTAAAGTTATAAGTTTCAGGAACCCTAAGAATACGGGAGACTTCAAATACAACGGGGTCTACATAAAAGTTCTGGGTAAGACAGACATTGCGCAGCCTAGCAGCTACGGGCTCCCAATCTTCCCTAGAGACTTCTTCAGTAAGCACCCAGTATGCGTGTATACCGCGCCCTGAATCGACTATGGTAGGTAGGGGTAACCCTACGAAATCACAGAACGTTTTTAATGCGCGTAAGCCTTCCGCCTGAGATATATAACCGTCGGGGCGGTTAGTCTTTTCGTTTACCTCAGCTTTTGTAGGGCCGCAATCAATATCAAGCCAGAAAGATTTTAACGCAGATACGTTTTCCTTTACTCGGCCCCCGTCGATTGTTTGTAACTTAGCCACGTTATAGAACACATTGCGCTTTTCTTGGACGAACTTTTTAGTCCAGCCGTCTAGCTCTGCTCTGGTAGCTACAACTTTCTGTTTAACGTCCTTTGGTCCCTTTATACCGAGTACGCAGAAGAACCCATCACTGGGCTGCACGTAATCTAGAAGGTCAAAGTTAGTCATTAGTAGTCTCTTGCTTGTTATAGTTCGGAGATTAGCTCTTCTATGAGGTCAGTAAGCGGAGGCTTGGGGGTGTTAACCCCCGTAAACCAGTTATAAACCGCTTGTCTACTTACACCCAAGGTATTCGCTACTTCCGAAACAGACAAGTCGTGCTTTATGCAGAGCCGCCCAAGCTTTACGCCCAAGGAGCGGCCACTTGCCTCTTTGTTTTTCTGAATTAACCTTGCGGTATAGCCGTAACTCATTAGCTCTCGTCGCCTCCCCATTCGCCAATGAGTGCAGCCATGTCGTCATCTTCGTCTACAACCGCTTCTTCTTTCTTAGATGCGCGCTTCTTAGGCTCTTCAACGACTTCTTCTACGATTGCTTCCTCGACCACTGGCTCTTCAACTACGGGGGCGGGCTTTGGAGCAGCAACGGCGGCGGGCTTAACAGTAACTTTGTCCGCTTCTGCAACCGTCAGGCGAGTGTAGCGCTTAGCCATTGGGTCTTGCTGAGCCTTCAGTACAACTTCAAACTCTTCGTCGCTAAGCTCACGCAGTGGAGAGAATACAAGCTCCATAGTTTCAGCATTAGTGTTAAAAGCAATCGTAGTTACTACCGTGTCAGGAGAAAGATCGTTGCTAACTAAGAAGTTAACGTAGCTCTCAAACGGGTGCTGATTACCAACGCCCTTACCAAACAAAGACTTAGCAGGGATATTGAACTGGTAAATCGTACCACTGGGGTCACCCTCTAGAATCAAAGCAACGCGACGTTGATAGCGACAAGCTTTACCACCAGTATCGCCTGAACCTTTTACATTCTGTGGGCAGTCCGCACAGTTAGCATGCTGCGGGTCTTCTGCTTGTGCTTCTGGCTTGTTACCTTCGTTAGACCAGCAGTTGGGCAGCGTAGCTTCTTTCTTAGGATCGAACTTCTCCTTGTAGAAGATACGAGAAATGCCGGGCAGCATATCTACGATAATTGCGTTGAACTCACCACGGATAACTTCACCCACTTGGTCACCGTTGACTACCTTCTTAAAGGTGCCGTTGATGTTGGCTTGTATGCGTCTGTTGTTGACCGTGCGCTTTTCTTTTAGTTGAGTGCTAAGGCCAGTTACTCGGGGGGATGACTTCGCAACTTGTGTGTTGCTTGTGAATATTGATACGTCGTTAGACATGTTTATCTCCTATTTAGAGGTTGGTTTTCTTACTGAAATTACGTACTTCTTGTTTGACTGCAGTCCCATCGGGCATAGGTCTGGATTGTCCGATAGAAATTCTTTTAAGTTGCCGTTATGAATGCGCTTCTCTAGCAGATGAAAGGCATCGTTCTCTTGAATAAACTTGTACATAGATTCCCAATCGCTAGTCCAGTAGCTGGAGTAAACCCTGCGGCTAACAGTGCCTTCGGGTGTCTTGAGACTATCCGCGTTCTGGTCGTTGCAAAGGGAAAGAAGCTTATCGGAGACTTTTTCTTGCTGCTCTTTTATGAGCTTTATCTCGTCTTCTTTTTCTTTAATTGCGTTGCGCATCTTTATGTAAATGGCAACTAATTTATCGGCAGTTGGTTCGGCCATCACCCTCCTCCTTTAGTAGTGGGAAGGCTAGTATAGACCTGTTATTTACATTGTCAAGAGTTAATGTTTAGTTCTTGGCGGTAAAGGTCAATAATTTTACTGTGGTTGGTTATATTGTTTTGGAGCATGGTGTACAGCTTTCTTTCCACCTCGCTGCCTTCAATATGTACCACGGTCATTGGGTTGTGTTGGCCCGGTCTGTCGATACGAGCGTTAGCTTGCAGGTATGTCTCTACGCTAGTTACAGGGGCGTACCAAATAATGGTGTTGGCCGCTGTAAGCGTAAGACCGTGAGACGCTGCTTGGGGTTGAATAACTAAAACCCTAGGGTCAGATTTTTCTTGGAAGTCTTTGATGATCTCGCTTCTTTTATTAAGAGAAACTTTACCCGAGATAATTGAATTAGTTATCTTGTTCTTCTCTAGGAAACTATGAAGCAGGTCTATGGTGTGCGTAAACGGAACGAACACTAGCACTTTGTGCGTAGACTCTTGAATTACCTCAAGAATAATTTTAAGTCGATTACTAACGTCAAACTCTAGTACTTCTTTCTCGTCGGTGTAGACTGCGCCGCCAGAAATTTGCAAAAGTTTATTGAGCTGTGTCGCTGCGTTTACGGAAGTTACTTGCTCCCCGTCAGCTTCTAGCATCATCTGCTTTTTAAGTATTTCGTAGTACTGTGCTTGCTGTTTTGTTAGCGGAGCCTCACGTTCTACATAAGTAACGCTAGGCAAATCAAGGCATTGGTCTTTCTCGAAACGTATGGCAGGTTGCAAAGCTTTATGCACCGTCTGGTCCGCATCAGATTTGGGGCGCCATATATACTGGGTAGCCTTGTACATTACCTTGTCTCGGAATTGCCCAAAGTAACGAGGGACATTATCGGGAGCTACTAATCTAGCTAGGCCAAACGCATCCACTGGAGACTGCGCAGCTGGAGTACCCGTAAGCATCCACAGCCACTCTACATTGTCGGCTATAGATTTCAGAGTTTTCCAACGGTTAGTCTGCGAGTTCTTATAAGCACTGGCTTCATCTACCACGATCATGTCGAAGTTGGCTTGCTTAATTTCCTCTTTGATAACTTCTACACCATCAAAGTTTATGATTACAAACTCGCACCCTTCGGCAATAATCTTACGTCGAGTAGTAGACGAGCCATGCGCTACAGAACAACTCCGGTGCATGGCGAACTTAAACAGGTCTTGCTGCCATGCAGACTTCATAATCGACAGAGGGCAAATAACCAAGACACGCTTTATGAGGCCAAGCTTCATCAAGTAATCCGTAGCCCATATAACAGATGCAGTCTTACCAGTGCCTTGCTCGTTGAAGCAGAAAGCTTTCTTATTAAGAGTGAGGAAAGCTGCTGTTTCTTTCTGGTGTGCAAAAGGAGTTAACTTACCTGTCCACGAGTAGTCTCTTTTTATCGGAGACGGTACGTCTTTGGCTTTCAATTCCGTCAGCACTTGCGCTTCTTTTAGTTGCCACTCAATGGCCACTTTGTATATGCCATCTTTTTCGCTAATGACCTTATACTTGTCTACCTTTTCGGCAATGAGGTGAGGCTTCTTAGTCTTAAAAACAATTAGTTTATCTTCGATTATCTTCATGCTTTAGAGGTCTTCTTTTTCTTGCGCTCACGAGTGCTGGTTTCAGATACGAGGTTGCCTTTTGAATCTCGTTTGAATGAACGGTTGCGGCTTGCTGTCTCTACCTTAGTGCCGTCAGAGTTCTTGCCGCCTTTGTCCATAGCCTTCTTATGCGCTACGTCCTTGCCGTCACCCTTGCTTACCTTACCTTCTCGTTCGGCTTTGCGGCGGGCAGCGTTGCGCTCAGCGCGTTTTTTCTTTTGCTCTTCGGTGCCTTGGTACTTAGCGTATTCAGCTTTGTAGTCTCGTTTACTCTTGGTCATTTTGGGGGTCCTGAGTTTCAGTAAATTTATATCCGTGGAGTTTAAAAAATAGAGCTAACCGTAAAATACCCTGCACAAAGTCATCTTTCTCATGCTCCCCTTCAAAAAACAACAACATTCTTTCTGTGGGTGGCGGTACAGATGCGGGCAATATTTCAGTCGTGCCATCTTTCCTGCGTCTCCAAGTCATCGGTAATGCTTGCATTTCATAGCCCGCAGTATTTTCAAACTCTAGGGCAAATTTAGAACGGTACTTCGATTCATCTGAAGCGTTAAGGCGTAATTTCATGCTGAGTCCGTAGGTAGAATCATACCTCCAATTAAACTCCGCCTCTTCGTCAGTTATGTATTCTTCGATACTTAACATAGGTTCGTTAACCATATTAGTTTCTCCTATTGTGGGGGCATTTAGTAACCGGACAGTACGCACAGAGGGGCCCGCTTACTGCGTTCCAAACATTGGACTCCTCCGCTACAGCTAGCCGATCTAAGTCCGGGTGAAAGCCCGCAAAGTAAGACTTAATGAACTCTCGATTATGTTCTTTGCGGATAAACTCGTTACTAACTACATAAAGCAATGCAGATTTTATAGTTTGTACTTCAGGGAAATGCAGAAAGGTCGCTGCTGCTAAAGCGTCCAACTGCGCAGTATCCGCGTACTTCGCATTTTTGCCAGTCTTGTAATCCACAAGGTAAGCTTTATCCCCGTTAACTATTACCAAGTCAGCAATGCCTCGCCACCAAACTTCTTTTTCTTTATCGAAAAACTTACAAGGGCTGTACTCTGCCCCGTCGTAAGAAACACCAAACTTAAGCTCGCAGTGTTTGTCGCCCTCTATCTTATTCAATGCGTCTAAAGACTTGAGGATGAAGTCAAACTTCTTAGGTATGGGTACTCCATCGCGTATGTATAACTCTGCAGCTTTATGAACTTCATTACCGTAGCGCAGGGCTTGGGTAGAAACGTCTTTAACATCCTTGGCTATGCGTAAATGGTAGTACTTTTTAGGGCACTGTTTGAACGTACTTAAACTGCTATAAGACCAAGCTGTCATAGGAGACCTTTCTCTTTTAGAATTTCATAGTTAGCCACGTGCGCATCTTCTATTTCTTGTTTGCTTTGCCCGTAGTACGGTACAGCTAAGTGTTCACTTACTAGTGCGGCGTTAACTGAAGTTTTGTCGCTCAACATTATAACACCTAAGTAGCGTCCGAACTTTCCTTTTTCTTTTGTGGTGAGAGTGTAAGTCCCGCCATCGTGTAGCAATCCCTTGACGAAATCCTTTGCGGCAAGTCCCGCTGCTTTTTCATCCTTGTCTCTGCTACGACACTCGGGGCAATCCACGCCAAAAAGACGGATACGCTCACCATGAATCCAATGATTAAAGCCAAGATCAATATCAACATCTACTGTATCTCCATCAACAACACGAACAATCTTACAGTTATATTCATACATCTAGTCTTTACTCCCTTTTTTATGCAGGATGAACCCTCCTAGCTGTCTTTTTATTGGGTCAGTTAACGAGTCGGACGAAAAACTTATTCCATGCTTGCGCTTGTTCCTGCCTTCCACGTCGGTTTCGGTGTAAGCATTGCGGGGTAACTGGGTTATCTTCCCGCCTTTAGCCTCAAACTCTTCAACTTGCCGTTGCAATTCTTTGCGTAGTCGCTCGCGTTCTTGGGGGGTCAGTACATTAATTTTTGTCGTGGTCACTATTTTATACCTGTATAAAACACATGCTGATGTATCTTGGTTGTAACTTCTCCAGTGTAAGCCCATTCAGGGAACACCTTTGTATTATGATAATGAGTCGCACCGTTTGTAGTGTCAGGGATATAACCACTCAACTCTGCAATGTACAACGCGTTAAACCATGCCTGTTTGTTCTTCGGATCGTCCGACTTACCGTCACAATAAAAACTAAACTGGCACTTGTTACGAATAGGTACTCCATTCCAGTAGTACCCCTGCTTAACCACGTCACACGCATTGTCTGGGTAACGTGGGTCTTTGATTCTGTTTTGGATTACATGGGCTACAGCAAGCTGCCCTGCTGTTGGTTCACCCCTCGCTTCAAAATAGACGGCCGCTGCGACGCATACTAACGGAGTAATCATAGATTGTTTCCTCTTTCTCAAGGACGGGCGATATTTTTTCTATTACTAACCCGTCTGCATGATAGGCTTCTTCAGGAGTAAGCACTTCTATTCGGTTTGGTTCCGTTTCTACTACAAACATTTTTTGTTGCGTGGCGTTAGCCACAAACTGCGCCTCTTCTATAGCCGCCATTGGATCAGTGAAGTACGACATCTTCCACCTCGTATTCGTAGTTAACGGTTTCCTCGTTAGTAGAGAATAGTCCTGCACCGTTGCTTAAATGAAACTTCATAGCGGTATGAGTGTGTGGAGACATAGTTATTACCGCATCTACCTCTGGGTGCATTATGGGCGTTGCTTCTAGTAAGTTACTAATCAGCTTTCTTCCGTGCCCTTTTTGGTATGACCATATTGAGTAGGGGCACAGTACCGTACCAAGTGCCCCGTGCATAGCCTCTCTTTCTTCGAGCGCTTCTTCTATATCGGTAAGTTTCCCTGCGGCGATAAACTTTAATTGCACTTCGTCTTGCGGTACGAACTTACATATGACCACACAAACAACTGCGGCTATTTCTCCCGTCTCGTCGTTTACCTCTGCATACACATGGAAAGGGGCATCAAACCTGTCTGCGTTGTCCTTAAACAACCCTCCACGTACGGGGTCATCTTCTATTAAATACAGGTGGTCTGCGGCGTTACACTTTATCAGCATCCTCAAACTCCTGAAGTATGGCTTCTAACTTTTCTACTGCTTCACTGGCCCGCTGTAACAAAGCCATAATCTTTTCGGCGTCCGCACCATCTACTTCTATTGTTATTTTCATTTGACGTTGTGTATCTCGATTAGCAAGTCAATGCAGTGTTTAGCTTTCTCTAAGTCCGACAAGGGTTGCCCCTTCAACTTCCACCTAGTTATATACTTCACTACGTTACCTTCTAGCAGCGACAAGCCATTCTTCTCGGCGTACTCCGCTGGTTGGATAGCCATGTTCTTATAATGCGTCCCGCCCGTCTGTTTCTGTAGGGGTGTCTCCTTCGGTAATGGGTCGGTTGGCTTCGCCATTTGTGCGTATATCATTCTCTTCTTCCTTCTGTTTTGGTTTCTCAAAGATTTTTGCCCAGTTCTCCCCGAAGTCTTTAGCAGGGATAAGTAAGGGCCTACGTCTGCTGCCTTTTCCACTCATTTTTCGCCTCTCGAATTTGTTTAAGTTCGGCCGCTATTTCTAACTGGCAAGCAAACAACTTTAACGCCGCTCTGATTTCTTTGTTAGTCATGTGCTTCCTTTTTAGTTTCGTACTTACCAATAACATCTCCCGCATCTAGCCAAATTTTTAGAGCTTTTAGTAGGTTTTTCTTTCTAGTCTGCAAGTTTTTAATCTTTTCTTTACGCGCTGCTTTCATCTTGGCTACGTCTGCCCTCCAAGAGGCCACCGTCTTTTTTGATAAAAAGAATTTTAGCCGTTGCATAACTGTGGGGCGCTTCAAAGTCTCGGCAAGGTCTAGTTCAATCTTTTCTATTATTTTTAGTACTTCTGCCCTAGTAGTCATTAAAGTTCTCCAGTTTAAGTTTCTCTGATTCAAGTTCTTGCATTGTCTGGTACAGTATCTCTAACCCATTCAAAAGGCGTTCGTTCTCGTCTGCCGCACGTTTAAGTTCTTGTTGCTTGCGTTCTCTAACCGCCGCAAGGTGCTTATCCTCTAAAAAGGGGTAGAGTAAATCTTGATTGCGGGGGTTTCTTAATTTTCTAAGCGCCTTGGCTTCTATTTGCCGAATTCTGCTAGGCGTAACTCCAAACAATTCTCCTACTTGATCTAGTGTGTGTGGTTTTTCATCTTCTAATCCAAAACGTAAAGCCAGTACCTTTTGTTCTCTTTCGCTTAAAGACTTAGCTATGGCTTGCCTCACACCTTGCATAACTTCTTGTTCTATAAGAGCCACAGAAGGATCATCTGTCTCTAACATCCTCGAAGGTAATAGCTCGTGTTTGTTCTTTTCCGTGACTACAATGTTTTTGTCTAGCGCGTTTTCTAAATGCTCTGCTGGAAATAGGTCTTCAATGTCGCAATAAAAGAAGTCGCATAGTTTCTTAGCTAATTCCTTTAGCTCCCCCTTCTTTGTATATGGGGGGCTAGTTAGGTTTAAATAATATCCTACGGCAGAGGGGTGTGAACCTATAGCTCTAGCTAACTGCGCAGCATTTTCAATCCCGTATTCCTTCATCTTAGTAAACAAGTAGTTATTTTTTATTTTTATTTCTAGTCTATAATCTTTCATAGTGTTCTCCTTGTAAGGGCCCGTAGCGTGGGCTAGCCGGTGTACACACAAGCTGGAGAACGACCCTTTCTGTGCGAAGGGAGGAACAATTGACTTGTTATACACTGCGGGTGTTGTAGCCGTGCAGCTTACCCACCGCCCGCTGGGGTATTACTTAACACTCACCGTAGGAGTTAGCGTATCCACCTTCACAATCTAAAGGTAAGTCTGGTGCCCACTCGGGGCGTATTCTCATGCAGTACTCTACGTATTCCATAGCGCGTTCTATCTCCGCTAGGGGGGCTATACAGCCTATCGCATCGTGCACGGTCATTACAACTTTATAGCGCTTGGCAACTCTGAGCAACTGCTCACCGATCACAATACGAGCCAATGCCTGACAAACGTTCTCAATAACCTTACCCCCGTATATCCTGTTGGGTATGGTAGCTCGCCCGCGCTTAGTGTCGTAAACAAGCTCCTTGCGCCCGTCTTCTTCGTTAACTTCCTTCCTTAGATTGGGGTACTTAATATGTAGACCATTAGGTAATTTGATCCCCGTCTCGGCATCGACCACGAGTATCCCTACCTTGCCTATATCCTGCGCCCGTCCTTGCATCAGCCCTTCAAGCGCGTTACCTGCGGCTCGCCATAGCTTAGGTATATTTGGGTAAGTCTCTCTATATACACGGATAATCCTGTCGCACTCTTCTTGGCTGAGGTCGACCCCGAAGGTAGCTAACTGAGCTTTGAACTTGCTGGCTCCCATGCCGTAGCCCGCTCCAAGGATCGTAGTCTTACCCACAAACCGCTCGTCTTTGGTTATCTCTTCCTTGGGCTTGTTGTAGATGGCCGAGGCCATGATTTTGTATACATCGTCCCCCCTGTCGAAGGCTTCCACTAGGTCGTCCTGCTCAGCTAACCAAGCAAGGGTGCGGGCTTCGATCTGAGATAAGTCACAGTCTACGAACTGGTAGCCCTCTGGTGCGCATATAGCTTTCTTAAGTATGGAGCCTCGAGGTAGGTTCTGCATGTTCACCTTGTCGTCCCCACCCCACCTGCCTGTATGTGCAGCGTAGTACTTCAGTGGTATGGGTAGCTTGCCCCTTTCGCCTATCGCAATAAGCCGTTCCGTGCGAGTCTCGTCAATCGTGGACTTTACCCCCATGCGGGTAGCCACTAGCACCTGCACCAGTGGGTTGCTGTGTTCCTGTAGCGCCTTGAACCCCTCGTCAGTCTTAGCGAAGGCGTACGTCTCTTTGCCTGTCGTGAGGCTAACCTTCTTGGGGGGTTGTACTCCGCACCTTGTGAGCAGCTCAGCGAACTGAGGGTTGCTCATTATCTGCTTGCGGTCTACCTTGGCCTTGGTCAGTAGCTTTTCCTTGGTATCCCGTATCTTAGTCAGGTGCCCCGTCAGCAGGTCTCGGTCTACCTCTAATACAGGCTCAGTGAACATCCTGAGAGTCAGGTCAATCAGGTCTAGCTCTAGGCGGGGGAACCCCTTTATAAGCACCTTGAAGAGCGCATAGGTAAGCTCTACGTCGTTTATACAGTACCCTGCGTACGCCTCCATTTCTTCTGGGGTGAAGTCCAACCGCCTCTTGCCTAACGCGTCCAGTACCTCTGTGCCTTTGACCCCAAGGTTATAGTGCTTAACTAACGCCGATAGGCTACCGCCTACTTCTATAGTGTGTATAGCTCGCGCCATGCAAAGGGTGTCAGCAATCTTCTTGGGGCGTATGTCGAAGTGCCAACTCAGGATAGCGGCGTCGAACCTAGCATTGTGCGCTACTGCCACTGAAGTACTCCAGTCGTAGTCATCTAGAAACTTCTTTATCTTACTTTTGGGCCCCGTTATAAATTTAGTCTCTTCATTGTTCTTCTTAACAGCAACCCCGATAACCTCGAACTGCTTGTCGCGTATATATTCTTCAGTGGTGTACTTCTTGAGACCAAAATCTTTGGCATAGTACGTCTCAAAATCTATGGTCAAAATGTCCATCGGCCTTCCGCCTCTCGTTTTAAAGCTTCTTGTGGTGGGGGTACTATCATCAGGGGGGTTTAGCGAACGATCAAAGACTCGACTACTCGCCTGTGGAAGTCCTCTCGCATCAGCTTACGGTACGCCTCGATCAACGCCGCCTTCTCCTCGGGGGTGAACCAAACTAAATCCGCGCACTCGTCATGTGCAAGACTAAACATTAACTCTACCGCCCAACCCCAACGGTCATCGGTACTATTTAAGAACTCCTCTGGAACGCGTTCCATTCTTTTTATCAACAGTTTGACGCCTTCATTCATTTAGAAGTTTCTCCACATCGTTTATGTTATCTTCGTTGACAACCATCGAGATACCGCCAGCTTTGCGTATCGCCTCAAGCTCTCGTAGTTGTAAGGGGGTAGGTTTGTTTTTGCCAGCCTTACACTCGATGCCAATGAACGCACCGTTGTGACAGCATATAATGTCGGGTACGCCACTGCGCCCCATGCCGTAGGTAGCGGGAAAGAAATAGTAAACGCCTTTAAGTTTCAGCAGTTTAACTATTTTGTCTTTTACTTTTTTCTCAGGGGTGCTTGCCATGTGCGGTAAGTTACCACATACATGGACTTTGTCAAGACAAAAAAAAGCCACCCGAAGGTGGCTCTAAGTGTTGCGAATCATCTAACAGTGTTAGGTCATTTACAACGTTGTTTGTCGACATGCTCGCCAAGAACCTTGCGTATCTCAGCGCTGTAGTTGGCCTTATCTTTGAAGTACTCCACTACATACTCAGGCAGCCTTACATTTATTTTAACTAGGGCTTTTGGATTACCCTCGTGGTCTTTATCTAGTGCTTTCATTAGTACCTCTCACAAAAAACGAAGTGTTGTTAAGTCTGTAACCTACATCGACTAAGAACGAATCATCTTCTAACAGCTTCAACAATCCGACACCGCTGCGTAAAGAATCGGGCAGGCTCTCAGGGGAGTAGGAGTCTACAGGTAATGCCGTTAAGTGTCCGTCAAACGCACGAGGGTTGTATTGCTGCGTGTAGTAGTTACCGTCATTACCGATCTTTACTACCAAGCCAATGGGCTTAGGGTAAGTTATAGACTTGATAGCCCTATAGGTTTCGTATTCTTCGGCGTACTTCTCTATATCGTCCTCTGGCACTCCTTGTAGCTCTAGCGCTTTTAACAGCAGTGTAAAAGATTCTTTCTTCAAGTCTCTTGAAATCATCGCAGCAGGTATAAGTCGCTGTACCTTGTAGTTCATGTTTTGTTTAGCCCGCGCGAAGATTTGGCATATTGACTCATTAGCCGCTTCTAATCCTTCCACTTCACTCGGGGGCTTAAACTCTCGTTTGAATATAGCTAACGCGGTATCCAAGCTGTTCGTCTTTTTAGAAGTGCTTCGCTTTAACTTCTTTCGTATGCGGTCGTTTGTTAACTCGTACCGGCCATAACTACAGATTATCGAGCCTAGCTTTGTCTCGCCTTTCCACACAACGATTGCATAGCAAGGTGCGTTTATATACGCAGCGCGAGGCGCAAGTTGAAACTCGTACTGTGGGTAAGACGCGCATAGTACTGATGTTAGCCTTACAAGCGTAGAGTTAACTCGCCCTGTTAGAATATCCTCTGAAGTAGGCGTTGGCTCTTGTGGGTCCATGTACTGCTCGGCCAACATTGGACTCATTCTCGAAGTGCATAGCAAACGCCTTAAGTTTTTGTATCTGAGTAAAATTCTTCCGTTATCTGTTATATCTTCTTCGTATTGCATAGTAATCACCAGTCAAAAGATTTTATGATTGAGTCTACTTTACCCTTCAAGTCCGCTCGCACTAACGCTGAGCCCTTGATCGAGTCGAGGTCTATACCACGCATGGCGTTCTCCAACCTAAGCCTTGCAGCTTCTAGGTCAGGGTCTTGCGTTACATTGAAGTGCTTAAGCAATTTGCACAGCTCCAATGGGTCATCAACAAACGCATCATGCCAACGCCTAGTCTTGTCTGGGTCATCAACCAAGCGATCACTCATATCCTTGAGCTTGTCGTATAGTTTCTGCCATGAAAGCCTGTGTGCTTCCGCCACGCGTTCTTCGATAAGTTTGTCACACGAACGCTTGGTCTCTTCGAGTTCTTCCGCTGCCAGATCAATAGCGAAATGCCCAGACTCAGGTACAGGCGTGAAGTAAACTTTGAACGAATACTTGGCGCGTACCTCCTCAGCAGTGGGGTAGTCCTCCTCACAATACATAGAACCCAAGGTATGCTTAGCCGTCTCCTTTAGAGCGGCGTAGTTCTCAGCAATCTCATCTGCCCGTCTTTCCAGATCAGCTTTGCGTTTGTTCCAACCTTGCTTGAACTCCATAAACAAACTGGTCGGTAAGTAGTTAGCACCTCTGTGTTCCCAAGGCATTGTTTGCCTATCGCACCAGTGGCGCACTTTGGTGACCTGATTGTTTAACTCTTTAACAAGCTTTGAGCCTGACATAAGATTCTTCTTGAATTTACCTGCGTCACTCTCCGCATTGTTTTCTTGCAGTACCCGTTCGGTCTGCGTCTTGTCCAGTTTCTCCGCTGTCCAAGTGTTTATATGTAGTCGTACTAACATTCCGCTTGATGCAATACTCATTGTCGTTCTCCAGTGTTGTAAATAATCTAACAGTGTTAGGTGTTATAGATTTATAATTCGGTGTTCCAGTAATCGAACAAGGTTTGCTTTGCTTGCTTACGCTTTACAAACTGCCGCGTCTTGTCGTCTGGAGGAGTTTCTTCTGTGTAACACTCAAACGTACGAGCGGCGCCCTCCATTGAGACATTCTTCTCGCCTTCATACCAGTCTATACAAGTGACGGCTAGTCGCCCCGCCTCTGTTATGTTGTTCACGCGATACCTACGCATAGCGCTGTCGCGCACTACATCTCCCACTTCAACCTCGCGGTCATTAATTATTCGATACACTTTCATTTCATATACCTCGCATTAGAATCTTTCACATATTTACCCAACGGTGCTTCTTCCTCGACAAACAGGGAGCCCGAATACAAACACTTAAGCAGGTCATAGGCTTGTTTCCTGAACGCAGGTATCACCAAGCTTGTTTCCCATGCCGAAGTCCCATTTCCGCCGTAATTCCATTCATGTTTTGTAGCCCCTACAGTGAACATCTCCAGTGCAGAAAGCCAAGTACCGTTTGGGTCTTGTTCAAGCAGTGCCTCGCGTGTGTTGGTATCGTCGTCCAGCAAGAGCTCGAGAGTACGCCGCTGCTTATTAAGTTCGCTCCATCTGTTGCTGCCCTCATTTGGCTCGAGCAATTTAGACATGCTGCTTATGTACGACATGAACGCACTGTGCTGCTTGCGCACTTGATTCCAAGCCTTGCGATCTAGCTTGTGAACCATCACTGGGTCGGGGTTGCGCAGCGTAAGCACATCGTTCTCGTCTGGTTCTAAGATTGCATCTACGCCGTTTGCTATGCGGAAGTCCCCTCCTTTGAGGCTAAGCCAAGTCTCACCGTTCCGAGTCTGTGCCATTACTCCTTTCCAACGCAGCACCTCACTAATGAAGTTGTGCGTGGTGTTTGTCGCCCACCCACCGTTGTTGATGAGTATCGTACCGTCCGACATATAAGTAATTACATCGGTGTTGTACACTCTAAGCGCGTAAGCCTTGTCCTTCTCACGCTCGATGATTTGAAGATACTTCTTGCGCCTACCATTTCGCGTATCACACAAAGGGCGTAGGTTGTTGCTGCCCCTGATAGGCTTGATACCGTTGTAGTGGTCTCGCGCTGTGTGGAAGTAGCTGATATGGGGTAAGTCTGAATATTTACCAAACATGTCGTTCTCCATTGTTGTAAATGACCTAACACTGTTAGGTGTTGTGAATTAGAAATCTATGTATGTCTCGCGGCTCATGTTAAGTGCATGGGCTGATCCGTAACTGCGTTCATAATGTACGTCCTCATACTCCTCGCCTATGCGCATAAACTCATAGTGAAAGATCGGCTCACCATGTGGGTCTGCCTCATCTAGGAACGTACCCTCCCACTCAGAAAAGGCGCGGGTATAGACATCAACCTCCTCGTACCCCTCGTACCACTTCACGCCGTCAAACTGAAACAGCAGGTACTTGTCACCGCTACCTCCTTCACGAACCTCGAAATGGTCAGGTAAAGTCTCGTCTGCATACAGCTTGAGCGCAGCGAAGTCCTTCGCGTTCTTCGGATACATCATGATTGTCACATCGCTTCTATATCCCATTGGACTACTCCTCTGGTTTGCCGCGTAATTTACCCAAGGCGTAGAGCTCATCGCTCAGCACCCGAATTTCCTGCACCCCGAAGTCACCCGCATTAACAGGGTACACATGATGCGACTCCTCCTTAGTGCTCCAGTTTTTCTTGTGCTCGTACACCTCCTCTGCACTCTGCATTACAAGTGTCATTATTTCTCCCATTTTTTCGGGTGATATTATTAGCGTCTTGTGTCCCCACTCGAATAGCATTTTCATTACGCTGCTTCCTGTATGTTGATTGTCTTACCCACTGGTGCGGTTATCTTGTCTTTGTTAGCGATAGCCCATAGCACTGGCACATTCCACACGCCCCAGTTATTGACCTCGCCATCGGTGAGCATAAGCACGAACTCTGGCTCGATGCCCTTCTCCTTCAAGTACTCAGGAACACAGGCAGGGTCAGTACCACCCCCACCTATCGGCTTGGTCTCATGCTCGAAGTTACGGAAAGCCTGAGCGTCATACTCCTCATGCGCCCCCACTACTCCATCCCAATACAACACATGCACCTTGTCGATGTTCAGGGTCAGTGCGATCTTCTTGACCTCACCCACTACACGCCCCATCGCATTCTCGAAGAACATAGAGCCCGAAGCGTCCAATGCGAACACTGCCTCTCGTATGCTTTTACCCTCGAGAGTAGGCATCACGATGCCCATATGCAGGAACCGTCTGTTGGGGCGGCGCCAAGTACTCACCTCCTTCGCTGCACAGCTAGATCGAAAGAACTCTGCCATCTCGTCCTCCCATCGAACCTTACTCTGGAGTAGTTCATTCAAACCAAGAGGGGAGTTCGCACCTCCAACGCCCGCCTTCTTAGCCGCCATCTGTCCCTGTCGCAAGGCTTGCTTTATGTCTTGCTCGAGTTGCTGCGCCTCCTCCTTGCTCAAGTCCTTGGCGCTGTCCCAATCGTGCTCATCGAAGTTACCACCACTCGGTTCGTTGCCTTCTTCCTGTTGCTGTTGCAGGTCTTTGAATATCTTAGGCACAGTCCACCCATCGTACTTGGGGTCGTACAGCCCAATCATATTTCCCTCTGCATCTCGCGGCATTGTGACAAACTCACCGTTCGGGTCTGCCTTGAGTATCTTGCCGTTGATCTCATAGTCACACGCCATGTTCGCCAGTTTCGCATCCAGCAAGTACAGCGGACGGTAAGTAGTTGGGTGCCTACCTGCCTTGTGCAGGTTCTCGTGAATGATGACGAAGCCCACGTGCTTGTTGTCCTCCAAACCATTGAGGAACTCCACTCCATAGGTCTCGTTACGCCCATCGGTACACGCTGTCGGGAACCCCTCCTCGAGGGTAGTCTTGCCCATCATCATGATGCCACTAAGCTCAGCGAACGGCTTGCTACGCATTAGTCCTATCTTGATTGCTTTGAACCTACGCTCTAGTGTCTGCATTACAGTAAGTCCTCGTTGTCTCGCGCCCAGTCAGTGAACGCTCGGTTAGTGAAGGCGATCTTGCTCTTGATCTTGTGCCGCGCAAGGTTGATGCAGAATATGCACTGCCACTCCTCGTCTGCTCGGCGTAAGTAGGTAAGGATTGCACCAAGGTTCTCCGCTGTTACCCGCTCGAGTAGTCCGAAGGTAAGCACTGCTAGAGCGCCGGGCTCTTCAGGTACTCTTGTTGTAGCGGGGTTCTTCTCTATATCAACGAACGGAGGTAGTGAGTCCTGATGCCTGATGAATGCACTGAATCCTTCCGCAGCGGAACGCCCACCGATACCTGCTATCGCAGCATGCAAACTGTGTGCATCAAATAGGCTTCGCTGTTTGATTATGCGGCTGATGATCTCCAGTACACGCGGAGAGAGACACCCATCTTGCGGCTTGGTTGGGTGGAAGATTAGCTCGTTGCCGTCTTGGTCACCGTCCAAGTAAGAAGCCAAGCAATGTGGATAGCGATCTACATACGCCATCACCAAGGGAGCGATACCGTTAGCCGCTGCCCAGACTAGCCATAGCGCGGCGTTAGGCTTAGCAAGATTCAACCGCACGATACGCTGCTTACTATGCGCCTTGAGTGAATCGCCTACGCCATCTGTACCAAGGTTGCCCGTCATAAAGATGATGCTTCCCTCGGGTATCCGTACGTCACCGAGTCGTGGGTCAAACACCTCTAGCATAGGGTGAAGCATATTCTTCACAGGGTCGGCGCCCTTGGTGAACTCATCTAGGCATATCACTACGGGCTTACCGTCTTGCAACATGAATCTAGAGTTGGGGTAGTACCTAGTTGTCCTAGACTCGTGGTCAATCACAGGCATCGCCACATCGCCAAGGTCTAGGTTAGGTACGTCAATCATCGCCAGTGGGTAGCCTGTTGCTCTGGCAATCTCCTTTGAAATCATAGACTTACCAACACCTGGCTCGCCCTGTAACATATAGCGTACATCGGGGTTCGCCAGAATAAGAGCAGCGGCTTGGTCGTGGTTCACTGTGAGCGTTTCGATAAGAGTGTTTTGCATTGTCGTTCTCCATTTGGTTGTAAATCATCTAACAGTGTTAGGTGTTGCAGATTGGGTTGTCAGTTGGTCCGCGTTAGGGCGGGGTTGTTTCTTGATTGCAGCCAGTGTCTCTTCGGCTCGCTCAAGGTTGGCTATGGCTTGCGCCACATTGTTACGCCTAGATATTAGACGCGCGTCAAAGTACGGGGCTTGATCTTTCAGCTCCGCATCTAGGTACTCGAGCATCGAGCGTAGGTCTGCCATTGTGTACTCCATTATTCGTCCTCCTCGCGTACGTTTTCTGGATAGCAATCAACATCGAGCGTGTGGTCAGCCACCACGCCCTCCTCGAACAAATCAACGATCTTCGCCCGCGCCTCATCGTAGGACTCAGCCTCTACAACGTATTGGTGCGCGGTCATTACCAACATGGAACCTGTCCATCTACTCATAAAAATTACCCCTTAGAATAAGAACGTGAGTAAACAGAGGGCATAAATACCCACAAAGAAACCGAGCGCACCCAGTACCCGACCTGCCCACACCCAACCAGACACAGGCTCCTCCCACGCGTGAAGGTTATCTGGGTCGTGAATGTTGAGGTCTTTGGGCGAATAGATGCTGTCGGTGCGCCACTTGGTCATACGCTCAATGTTTTGTTTCTTCATGCTGTTCTCCTTCTAGCTTCTGGTCTATGAGGTTCTTACACGTTGCAATAGTCATAGCGATTATGAGGTTTGCCATTGATGGGTTACCTTTCCCACGCAGTGCCGCCTCCACAAATTCGAACAGCCGCTCCATGCTGTCGTAGCCCGCAATCATAGAGTCTTTGCCTAAGCCCTTAGCGATCAGATCAATCTGGTTTTCTGTTTTCATCGGAAAAATCCTCCTTTGTTGTTGATGCCGCGCAGGTCGGCTCGGTCAGTAATGAGCATGTAGTTGCTCTTGTGCATCGGTGCTACCGTATGCTTGCGTTGCCTTGCCAGTACCTCTCCACACCGCATACAAGTGGAGTAGCCCAGCGCAGCGCGATCCTTGGGGTACAAAGAGTCGCACACGATACAAGGTCGGTCGGCGAGAAGCTGTTGTTTTACTTTACCCATTAGTCTAAGCCCTCGATGAATCCGTTGTTGCTCCATGAAGAAGCGCGGGTGATTGTGCAGTACACAGGCTCGTTCATAGCAAGCTCCAAATCGCCTTCAAACTCTTTGAAGTAATGCTCCGCTTCAGCTACGGTGTTGAAGGTGTCAATGTAAAAGGTGTGGCTGCTCTTCATACCTGTGATGTCTAAATCCCACATATCTTTTCTCATGTCGTTCTCCTTAGTTTTGCTCTAGTTTCCAAATTAAATCCCGAAGTAAGTACTCAACTATTTCTAACTTCGGTGGGTGACGCTGGGTTAACGGAACCAGTGCAGTGTTCAACTGCTCTAGCGTACTTTCTTTTAACAGGCGCAATTCAATCTTTGCGGCGTCTACTTCGTCTTGCTTGTGGATTAGCTGGTGCCTGTAGTGCGTAGCGTCCTTCGTTTCCATATCGTTCTCCAGTGTTGTAAATCATCTAACAGTGTTAGGTGCTGTGAATTGGTCGCGTGTGTTACAGACACACTTTTATTTATTTTTTATTACCATTGTATCACAATGTTATGGGAATTGCAAGTGGGATTCGCAGGGTGTGGTAGATCGGCAAGCGGCAGCGGTGGAAGAAAGGAGAAGGGTAATGTTACAAAAGTAGGTAATGTTATAACAATAGGGGGTAATGTTACGGGGGGAAAATACAATGTAGTACAATGACAAACCCAGTGGTGGTGCGTGTTGTGGAGGAGTGGAGGGCTGTAGTAGTAGTAATGTTATAAAAATATAATATATATATACCTACCTTTCGCAAATATCACATTCGTACACTGCTTGCTTACATAGCGTGAGAGGCTCTTTAACAGAAAGGTACCCGTAATTTTCTGTGTAACATTACGTTTTTTGTAACATACTTTTAATATCAAACACTTAGCGTGTAACATTAAAGTGAATTCATGTAACATTGTACAATGTTACGTAACATTACCCCATTTCGTGTAACATTGGGGCTCCCACCACCCTGATTACTATCATGTCCCTACTAAGCGTGTGCTAAATCATCTAACAGTGTTAGGTGTTGTAACTAAGTAGTACATTGTTATATCAAGATGACCCTCCCACCACCTTGATTACTATCATGTCCTCATTTAGCAGGGTAACAAGGAACTACTCCAGAGCAACAAGATGCGAGCCTAGCGTATACTGTGGGCTCCAGACGCTCCCACCACCTTGACTACTATCATGTCTGCAATTTGTTGCAGATCATCTAACAGTGTTAGGTGTTGCAGACCCGATGAATTATCGTTCATCACATTTTCAAGGAGTCAACCCCGAATGTAGTACAATGGCTCTGCCAGTCAAAACTAATCAGGCCGCCACGACTGGAGAGCGGCAGGAGAACGACAATGAACACAACATTTAATGCAGAAATCGACTACACATCAGCAACACAGGCAGACATAGTTGCCTACAACACAGCCAACGCCATCACCGTTGAAACCCTAGTGAGTGCGGCACAGGAAGCCGAGACCGTAAAATACGGAGTAGAGCGCGCAATAGCGGCAATGATCAACAACACACTAGGCGCCAAGAAAGGACAGCGCAACTGGTTTGACGTTGAATACCGCGAAACAGGCGACCTCGCTTCAGCATGGCAGCCCCACAAGAAAGCGTTGACGGACGTATACAAGGCCAAAGGCCACACCAATCCATCAACACCGTTAAAGCGAATCAAAGCCTATGGCTTTGAGCTTATACATGGCAAAGCGCCACAGGCGCCAACGAGCCCAACGCGTGACATATTCGACCGTCTGGCCGAGGATTTAACGCGCCTATACAAGGCAGGCATTAACCCAGAGAACGAGGAGACCATTAAGCACCACAAGCAAAGCGCCAAGATTCGAGCGGCACTAGCTCAAATCACCAAGGCCCTGAAGGAGCTTGACCGCCTACCAGAAGCCGACTAAGCCAGACCACGCTAGACCAAGGAGCCCAAGGACGGGCTCTTTTTTTCGCTCGCGCTCGCTCGCTACGCTCGCTCGGGACGCTCACTACGTTCGCTGACAATCAAAGTCAAAGGCAAGAAAGCCTCGACAAGTCGAGGTAATTATTTATTAACGCTCGCTACGCTCGCTTGGTACCTGAGCTCACTACGTTCGCTACGGTACCCTCACTTCGTTCGGGAAGACCATACTAACTAGGTACCCGTACCCCGCCCCCCACTTAGACATAAACGGGAATCCTGCTACCCCACCTACTTAATAATATGCACAGTGGGTACCATGATTTCAAAACGCTTACCCCCCACCCCTATATATTTTATAATTAAATCAAGTACTTACCCCACCCCCTTCTTTCCTGTACCCGTCTGGTCCGCACCCCACCCCCTCAATATAGGGAACACCCCCCATCAGGGGACCCAAAATTCCTTCTTCTTTCCTTCATTTGCCCATTTTTTCCTTCTTCTTACTTTGGAGTTCCCCCTTGCACTAGGTATAACAATGACTTACACTGCGCCCAAACTGGTATGAGATACCTGCGAAAATATATATGCCTACTGTAAAAGTGGAGCCGACAACGGAGCACAAGGTGCCCTACGACCTGTCCGAGGAGAAAACTAAGACTCTTCTCGAAGAGATGGCTGTCGCCGGTAATACGGCGGAGCTGCAGGTGGAACTCGGTGCTGCCCTTGACGTCTCAGAAGCCGACGCTGCTCGAGAGAAAGAACTGCTAGAAGCAGTGGCTAAGGCTAAGAAGCCTTCCAACCTAAAAGAACCCAACACTGCCTTCGCTGCCGCAGCTTTCCTTCGTACCTATGGTCAACAACTGGCTATGGACGCTGCTGCTGCACGTGCCGCTATTACAAATAAGCTTATGGAGATAGCTAACTGCGGGGATACCCGCTACGAGCTTAAGGCTTTGGAACTCCTAGGTAAGCACAGTGACATTGGTATCTTTACCGAACGCAGTGAAATGACGATAAAGTATGATGATCCCGAGAAGCTTGAGAAAGAAATCAAGGAGCGGGTAAAACGCCTACTGAATGCGACCGTGGTGGATACTGTGCCGTTGGGGGATAACCTCGATGAGGAGCTTGGGCTGCTAGATGAGCTAGCAGAAACTGTGGAGCCGGACGAAGAGGAAGTACAGGAGATAGATGAGCTCGGTATTTGATAACATATCGCTGAGTGACATACCCAAGATACTTCCGATGCTCAATGCTGCAGAGCAGCAGAAGATATTGGCGGAGCTGCAGCACCTAGAGCAGCTTAAAACTCGCAAAGGGGCCCAAGACTATTTCATGCCGTTCGTGAATGAGATGTGGCCTACGTTTATATCGGGTAGACACCATGCGATTATGGCTTCGGCGTTTGAACGAGTGGCTAACGGCGAGTGTAAGCGGCTTATTATTAATATGCCTCCTCGTCATACTAAGTCTGAGTTTGCTAGTTATCTTTTGCCTGCTTGGTTTCTGGGTAAATATCCCAACAAGAAGGTTATTCAGACGTCGCACACAGCAGAATTGGCGGTAGGCTTTGGTCGTAAGGTACGTAACCTCGTTGACCAAGAGGCGTATAAACAGATTTTTCCCGAGCTGAGCTTGCAGAGCGACTCAAAGGCGGCGGGACGATGGAATACGAGCAAGGGTGGCGACTACTTCGCTATCGGTGTGGGCGGTGCGGTAACCGGTAAAGGTGCTGACCTGCTTATTATTGATGACCCCCACTCGGAACAAGAAGCTGCTCTGGCGGAGATGAACCCAGAGGTCTACGACAAGACTTACGAGTGGTACACATCAGGTCCTCGTCAGCGTCTACAACCGGGTGGAGCTATCGTTGTTGTTATGACGCGGTGGTCGTTACGAGATTTGACCGCTAGGGTGCTGAAGTCATCGGCCCAGCGAGGCGGGGATGAGTGGGAAGTAATCGAGTTCCCTGCCCTGATGCCCAGTGGTAGCCCCCTGTGGCCGGAGTTTTGGTCGAAAGAAGAACTGAGCTCGCTGAAGGAAGAACTACCCAACAGTAAATGGATGGCGCAGTACCAGCAGCAGCCGACGTCAGAATCATCGGCTATCGTGAAGCGTGAGTGGTGGCAGGAGTGGGAAGAAGATGAGCCTCCGCCGGTGAACTTCATCCTGCAGTCATGGGATACGGCGTTCGAAAAAACTAATCGCTCGGACTACTCCGCCTGTACTACGTGGGGTGTGTTCTATAAGACTGGGCCCGACGGGACTCAGCAAGCGAATATTATATTGCTCAACGCATACAGGGAGCGGATGGAGTTCCCCACGCTGAAGCAAACGGCAGTAGAACAATACAATGGATGGGAGCCAGATGCTCTCATTGTAGAGAAGAAGGCGTCGGGTTCGCCGCTGATCTACGAACTTAGGGCCATGGGTATACCGGTACAAGAGTATACGCCCACAAAAGGAAACGATAAGATCAGTAGACTTAATGCGGTGTCTGATCTGTTTGCTTCGGGAATGGTCTGGGCACCCAGTACACGTTGGGCAGAAGAAGTGATCGACGAGGTTGCGAGCTTCCCGGCGGGTGAACATGATGACTACGTGGACTCCGTGTCTCTAGCGATGATGCGGTTCCGTAAAGGTGGGTTTATACGGTTGCCTTCTGACGAAGAGGAAGAAGACCCTATGTTTAGAAGGCGCAGAGGCGGGTACTACTAATGGCTATTGAAAAAGGATTGTATGGGATGCCCGAGGGTATCGACGGGGAGCTGATGGGTGAAGAGATGGCCCCTGACGCTATGGTGGGAATTGACGTCGTTACTGAAGGCGACCTGCCGGTGATGGTAGAGCTTGAGGATGGCAGTGTTGAAATCACTCTGGGTGAGGAGATTGAAGAAATCGACGCCGCGCCCTTCGATGCAAACCTTGCCGAATATCTAGATGACGGCCAGCTACAAGAAATAGCTAGCGAGTTGTGTGAGGCCATCGACGGTGATGCGTCAGCCCGTCGTGAGTGGGCCGACAGCTACGTGCGAGGCTTGGATGTACTGGGCTTCAAATACGAAGAGCGCACTGAGCCTTGGGAAAATGCGTGTGGCGTATATAGCAATATTTTGGCGGAGGCCGCTATCCGGTTCCAAGCTGAAGCTATGAGCGAGACGTTCCCCGCTGCTGGTCCTGTGAAGACTAAGATTCTTGGTGAACCTACTAAAGACAAAGAAGACGCAGCGCTACGGGTTAAGCAAGATATGAACTACGAGCTGACCGAGGTTATGGTAGAATACCGCCCGGAGCATGAGAGGCTCCTATATAGCCTTGGCTTAGCTGGTTCTGCGTTTAAGAAAGTGTACTTCGATCCTAACATTGGGCGTCAGGTAGCACTGTATATTCCCGCTGAAGATGTAATTGTCCCCTACGGCGCGTCAAATATTGAATCCGCCGAGCGTGTTACGCATGTAATGCGCAAGACAAAAAACGAGCTTATAAAGCTACAGGCCGCTGGGTTCTATCGAGAAGTAGACCTAGGCGATCCAGTGTCCTTCTTTACGGACATTGAAGAAGCGAAGGCTGAACAATCGGGAGTCTCTCTTACTTCAGACGACCGTTACACCATCCTTGAGGTCCATGCTGACCTGATTATTGACGGTATAGATGGAGCGGAAGAAGGAGATGCGCTAGTTGTCGCAAAGCCTTATGTAGTAACGCTTGAAAAAGGAACGGGTGAGGTGCTGGCGATACGCCGCAACTGGAACCCTGACGATTCTTTGACGCTAAAGCGTCAACATTTTGTACATTATGCGTATGTACCCGGATTTGGATTTTATGGACTCGGCCTCATTCATATTATTGGCGGTTACGCTAAAGCTGGTACTAGTATTATCCGCCAGCTCGTGGACGCTGGAAGCCTATCCAATCTCCCCGGTGGTCTCAAATCTAGGGGACTACGAGTTAAAGGCGACGACACACCGATTGGTCCGGGCGAATTCCGTGATGTAGACGTACCGTCTGGCAGCATCCGCGATAACATAATGCCCCTGCCTTACAAGGAACCTTCTCAGACGTTGCTAGCATTATTGCAGCAGATCACCGAAGAAGGCCGACGTTTAGGCGCTATCTCAGACATGAACATATCTGACATGAGTGCAAATGCTCCTGTTGGAACAACACTCGCTCTTCTAGAACGTACCCTTAAGCCAATGGCTGCGGTGCAATCTAGGGTGCATTACTCAATGAAGCAGGAGTTCAAGCTCCTGAGAAAGATTATTGCTGAGTACGCGCCAGAAGAGTATTTGTACGTGCCTGATCGTGGTGAACCCCGCGCGCGACGCGCTGACTATGCCATGGTGGAAGTAATTCCCGTCAGTGATCCCAACAGCAGCACAATGGCCCAGCGAGTGGTCCAGTATCAAACCGTGTTGCAGATGGCGCAGGCCACCCCACAAATCTACGACCTCCCACAGCTTCATCGCCAGATGATCGAGGTCTTGGGTATCAAGAACGCCGACAAGCTTGTACCGACCAAGGATGACATCAAGCCTACTGATCCAGTAAGCGAGAACATGAACTCCCTAGTTGGCAAGCCGATAAAAGCATTTATTTATCAAGACCATGCGGCGCACATTGCTACTCACCAAGCGTTTATGCAAGACCCCTCCATTATGGCGTTTATTGGGCAGAACCCAGCGGCGCAGCAGATTATGGCGGCTTTAAGTGCCCACATCTCTGAGCACGTGGCTTTCCAGTATCGACAGCAGATGGAAGACAAGTTGGGCGTACCTTTACCCGCGCCAAACGAAGAGCTACCAGAAGAGATGGAAGTGCAGCTCGCTCGCCTACTGGCAGACGCGGGCAAGCAGGTCACTCAAGAGAACCAAGCCAAAGCAGCTCAGGCCGCAGCTCAACAGAAGATGCAAGACCCCATCATCCAAATGCAGCAGCAAGAGTTGCAGCTTAAAATTGCGGAGCAGCAGAGGAAAGCTCAGAAAGATCAAGCAGATGCAGCCCTCGATGCCGCTAAACTTCAGTTGGATGCGCAGAAAGCCGAGCGCACCGCTGCTATTGAGGCAGCACGTGTAGCGTCACAAACAGAGCAAGCTCAAGCTAAGAACGATCTCGACGAGGCTAAGGCGATACTAGACTTAGCTAAATCGCAACAACGAGGACCACAACGTGGCTAAAAAATCAGGCATGGACTCTGCCGAGGCTATACGCCTAAACCGTACTACAAAAGGTACGAGCATCGGTAACGGCGCGCTGAAGATCAATTCGATGAACAAGCATAAACGCCGCAGTTTCAAGGAATACAGAGGGCAGGGTAGATAATGGCTAAAACCGTCTTTGACGTGCTGGATCAAAAACTTACGGAGATTAAAACCTCCAGCGAAGAATTCTTACATTCAGGTGGAGCTAAAGACTTTGCCGGATATAAGGAGGTGTGTGGCGTGATACGGGGCCTAGACGCTGCGCTCAGAGAAGTAAACGAACTGTCCCGCAACTATATGGAAGATGAAGATGACTGAAACTATAACGGTTAGTGGGGTAGGGGCTGAAGCCTCTGTAGCTCCAACAATGACCGCGCTAGAAAAGAAAAGGCAAAAAAAGATAGCTGAAGAAATCAAAACTCAAGAGGAGTTAGAAGCCTCGATTCCGAAACCGGTGGGGTACAGGGTGCTTATTGCTCTCCCTAACGTGGAGGAAACCTTTGGAGACAGCGGTCTTATAAAGGCTAGTTCGACAGTCAGAGAGGAGTACATCTTGTCTACTGTAGGCGTTGTGTTAGACATGGGCCAAGAAGCCTATAGCGACAAAGAAAGATTCCCTACTGGGCCTTGGTGCAAAGTAGGCGACTATGTGATGTTCCGTGCCAACACTGGTACGCGCTTTAAAGTTGGAAAGCAGGAATATCGACTGATGAACGACGATTCGATTGAAGCAGTCGTTGATGATCCGCGAGCCGTATCTCGCGCATAAGGAGTTAGACCATGCCTAGAGAGCAAGTAGAGTTTGAATTTCCAGACCCAGATAAAGAAGAAGCCAATAGCCAAGAAATAGAAGTGGATATGGCTGAAGATGATGCGCCTTTAGAAGTAGAAGGTGCGGTCGGTCGGGAAGATATGAAGAAGCCCGACAACATAATTAAAGCTGGGGATGTAGAGATCGAGGTAGAGGACGATACTCCTCCTGAAGACAGGGGTAAAACACCTACTCCACCGCAAGATATAGAAGAAGGCGAGCTTTCTGAGTATGGTAAGAAAGTCCGTGACCGGCTAAAAGCTATATCCAAGACCTACCATGACGAGCGCAGGGCCAAAGAGGCCATACAGCGTGAGCGTGAGGCTCTTGAACAGTATGCTAGAAAGTTAGTCGAAGAGAACAACAAGCTTAAGGGTTCTGTTGACCAAAGTCATAACAGCTTAATTCAGTCTGCTAAGAAACAAGTAGCGTCTGAATTAGAAATGGCTAAGAGGCAGTACCGTGAAGCCTACGATTCTGGGGACTCCGACGCTATTTTGGACGCCCAGACCGCACTAAATACGGCTCAAATCCGTATGGAGCGCGTTAACTCGTTAAAACCTAAAGAAAATTTGGGTTTACAACCGCAGAAAACTGCTGTACAACCGCAAGTAAATATACCCCAACCGCAGGAAACTCCTCGGGACGAACAAGCAGAAGCTTGGCGTGAGGACAATCCTTGGTTCGGCTCAGATGATGAGATGACAGCCTTTGCGTTAGGGCTGCACAACAAACTAACGAAGAACGGGGTTGATCCTCGTTCGCAGGAATACTACGAGCAAATTAATGCTCGCATGCGGCAAGTCTTTCCCGATCAATTTGATCTTGGTCTAGAAGATGATGCCCCAGAAGTACAGGCCAAGCAGCGATCTAGTAATGTGGTTGCACCCGCTACGCGGAGCACATCCCCTAAGAAGATTAGGTTAACGCAATCACAAATAGCTATTGCTAAGAAACTTGGAGTACCGCTGGAAACTTACGCCAAACAGGCTGCTGAACTAATGAGGAAACAATAATGTCTCAACAACGATTAGATAGAGAGCTCGAAACCCGTGAACGCACTGTCCGTAAAAAGGCTTGGACGCGACCTACTGTGTTGCCTGATCCAACTCCTGAAGACGGTTATACGTATCATTGGGTTCGTATTTCGACTAATGGTCAATCTGACGCTACCAATGTTTCTTCAAAAATACGTGAAGGCTGGGAACCTGTACGTGCACAAGATCACCCTGAGATATTTACCGATGTCGTCTCTGATGAGCGATTTAAGGACAATGTCATCGTTGGCGGTTTGATGCTATGTAAGGCCCCAATAGAACTTGTCCAAGAGCGAAACGATTTCTATAAGCAACAAGCGGAATCGCAAATTCACTCTGTGGATAATAACTTGATGCGCGAGAATGACCCTCGTATGCCTCTGTTTCATGACAGAAAATCGAAGGTTACTTTCGGCTCTGGAAATTAAATTTAGGAGTTAAAAAATGGCTTATCCAACAGTCAGCGCTCCC
>Ga0208898_1000220_pt1 | contig 46174 bp, 74 predicted proteins | sample VirMetDEL_Mar_4_FD_184513 | JGI IMG/M metagenome (GOLD analysis project Ga0208898, IMG submission 184513) | Aqueous microbial communities from the Delaware River and Bay under freshwater to marine salinity gradient to study organic matter... | ecosystem: Environmental > Aquatic > Marine >... | reverse complement strand
GATTACGCTTCTTGGCAGCTTGCTTGGGTTTACCACATCCTTTTTGCCAGAGGTATTGGGATACTTCAAAGCAAACCAAGCGCACAAGCATGAGCTAGAAAGAGCGCAACTTGAGATGGACCTTATGGCTAAACGTGCTGAACTAAAGTTAAGCATCATGGACAAAGAAGCAGACATTAAGGAGACAGAGGGGCTATACCGACATGATAGTATTGATGCGGGAGGCTTTATCAACGCACTACGCGGAAGTGTGCGTCCTGTTATCACTTATTGTTTTTTTGCTCTTTTCGTTGCCATCAAGGTGACTGCTTTGCTGGCGCTATTAGATACGGGCCATGAGATAGGACGTGCTTTATCTTTGATCTGGGACGATGCAACGGCTGGTTTGTTTGCTGCAATCATGTCATTCTGGTTTGGCAATAGAGCGGTAAGCAAATACATGAAGGCAAAACCATGACTTTTAAATTAAGCAGACGCAGCCTTGATAGGCTTGAAGGCGTAGATGAACGCTTACAGGCAGTGGCGAAACATGCTATTACGCTAACTAAAACTGACTTTGGTGTGATTCAAGGCTTGAGAACGTTGGATGAGCAAAAAGAGCTTGTCGCAAAGGGAGCCAGCAAGACTATGAAAAGTCTTCACCTTGAAGGCAAGGCAATTGACGTAATGGCCTTTGTAAATTCTAGGGCCTCATGGGAGCTCAATTTGTATGATGATCTTGCAGATGCGATCAAGGAAGCTGCAATTATCGTTGGGGTGCCTATCCGGTGGGGTGCGGCGTGGCATATTGATGATATCCGTAAATGGGGCGGAACTATGGAGGAAGCAATGAATGCTTACATTGACTTGCGTCGCTCACAGGGTAGACGCCCGTTTATTGACGGCCCACACTTTGAGATAAGAGAGTAGGAAACGGCTATGCCAATGCGCGCTGAGACAAAAAATTTCATGACTCCAAAGGTAGAAAAACGGATTGAGGAGCTTCTTTCCGAGGCCATGACTGATACAGGTGCACCTACCTACAAAGAGTATGGGCAGAAATCCCGGGTTGGTAAGGCTGTTGAGGATTTTGGAGACTACTTGATGAGAGAGGCCGATACGGATCAGGAAAAACGTCTTGGCAGAAAAACGCCAAAAAAGTTTGTGCATGGCGGAAAGGTGCATGAGTATGCTGGCGATGTGCGGTATAACCGTAATCGTGGAAAGACTTATTAAGCTTAGGGGTTTTAATGGCACGGGCATCAGAAAAAGAAAAAAAGGCCGAAGGTAAACGGCTACAAGGTCGTGGTTTTTTTCGGAGGGAAGACTTGCAAAGGAATTTTCCGGAATATCCAGATAGAATATTGCGGGGAAAATTTGGCCCTCCACCTTCAAAAAAACTTCCGGACTCTATGCTTCTTATTGACAAAGAGGGCCGTGTTGTTGGTGCGCGTTTAAAGAACGGGGGCCGTATTGGTGACGTTCGTGACAACCCTAATCGTGGAAAGACTTATTAATGCCTATAATTACAATTAGCATAATGGACGAAGGCATCCCTGTGGATAAAATGGTCAATGGGGATGATGGTGGTCCTAGCTGCCCGATTGCCACGCAGGATGCGGAGGTTAATGAAGAAGCCAAGGAACTTGCCATAGAAGAAGTCAACTACCGAGATCCATCTAACGACGGCGGATTTAAGTTAACGGAAGTTTGCGGCAATTGTGGCGCGTATAATCAAACAGATAACATGCTCGAATGTATTGGGGATGAATCTGGGGATCTTGGTTACTGTCAAATGTACAAGTTTGTGTGTTCTTCGGACCATGTGTGCGATGCCTGGGTTACGGGCGGTCCGATAAAATCTATGGCGGAAGGTTCTGAGAGGGATATTCTTTAATGGATGCTATTGCATTTGCGCAATTTATGTATAAAGTCTTAAAACAACGTCAGGATGAAATAGCTGACGCGCTTGCTCATGATGTGGCAAAAGACTTTCATGAGTACAAATTGCTCGTTGGGGAGATACGGGGCCTCTCCTATGCACGAGAAGAGTTAAAAGCCCTGCTGGAGAACGCTGACGAAGATGTCGAAGACTTTATATCTTCCTGATCACGTCGCGCAAAAAATGAATAAAGAAAGACAAGAGCAGTCTTCTTCTATTGATAGCGCGTATGTTGACGCTAATAACAGGGTGTTAGAGCCCTCTCTTCTGGACAAATCGCTACTTGAACGGCTTCCGCAACCCACGGGTTGGCGGATTTTAGTTATGCCATATCAGGGCAAACAAAAAACTTCCGGGGGACTTTATGTTCCGGAAGAAGTCAGAGAACGTGAAAGTATTGCCACAGTGGTTGCTTACGTTCTCAAGGTCGGGCCTATGGCTTATTCTGATGTTGAGCGGTTTGGAGACAAGCCGTGGTGTAAGGAAGGCCAGTGGGTTTGTATTGGTAGGTATTCAGGATCAAGATTTAAAATTGATGGGGGCGAAGTTCGTATTCTTAACGACGACGAAGTTATCGCTACTATTTTTGATCCTGATGATGTGAAACATGTCTGAGGATATTACAATGGAAGAAGATGTAAAAGACATTGAGGAAGATGTCGAAGTTGAGGTTGAGACATCCGAAGAAGCGCCTCAAGAGCAACTTGATTTTGAAGCGGACACAGCGGCTAGGTCGGATGATGAAGTTGAAGACTACAACAACAAGGTTCAAAAACGGATCAACCAACTAACCCGCAAGTATCGTGACGAAGAAAAAGCAAAAGAAGAAGCGGCGCGGCTTGCCGAGCATTTAATTGCTGAGAATAAAAAGCTTCAGTCTCGTGTGGAAAGCTTGGATAAAGGTTATCTTACGGAGTTTGGTGGTCGGATTGAGTCTCAAATAGAGCAAGCGAAACGTGAGTATCGTGAAGCATATGAGGCTGGGGAAGCGGATAAAATGTTTGAGGCGCAACAGAAGTTGTCTCAAATGGCTATTGAGTCCGAGCGTTTGCGGATGGCGCAATCTCGTGCGCAGTCCCGCACACAACAGCCAGAGGTTCCCGTTTCACAGGCTGCACCTGCTGCGCAACCGCAAAGCAGGCCGGACCCTAGAGCGGAGGCGTGGGCTCAAAAAAATGATTGGTTTGGATCTGACGAGGTTATGACATATGCTGCGTTTGGTCTACACCGTAAACTTGTCGAAGAAGAGGGGTTTGACCCAAACGACGACTCGTACTATACTGAACTTGATCGTCGTATTCGTGCGGAGTTTCCGCAGAAGTTTCAGACGAAGAAATCGGGTGGAGCACAGGTCGCACCTGCTGGCGCTTCAGCTACCCGCACTACTGCAAAACAGGGGCGCAAGTCGGTGAAGCTCTCACCATCACAAGTTGCGATGGCGAAACGTTTAAACGTGCCGCTTGAAGAATATGCTAAATACGTGAAGGATTGAGACATGGCTGATACCCGCACTACTCGTAAGAGTGAAACCCGCGAAAAAGAAACGCGCAGAAAACCATGGGCACCGCCCAGTCATCTTGAGGCACCAACTCCACCTGATGGGTTTGTGCATCGTTGGATTCGAGTCGCTATGCGTGGCGAGGAAGACAAAATGAACGTCAATTCCAAGCTACGTGAAGGATGGGAACCTGTCCGGAAAGATGAGTATCCAGACTATGAGGCTCCGACTATCGACGAAGGTCGATATGAGGGGGTGATTGGACAAGGAGGACTGATGCTGTGCCGTATACCTGTTGAAACGGTGGCAGAACGTACTGCATATTACGGGGGCAGAACCCGCGAACAAATGACCGCTGTAGATCAGGACCTTATGAAGGAGCAACATCCTTCAATGCCTATAAGTAATAGTAGGCAAAGTCGTGTAACCTTCGGAGGCCGCGAACGCGACTCCGGATAAACTTAGAGGATTGCTACTATGGCAAACACTAACGGTGCATTCGGACTTCGTCCGATTGGCGTAGTCGGTCAGGCTGCGAACACCACTGGTGCGACCGAGTATCGTATTGCCTCTGGAAACACTAACGCGATTTACCAAGGTTCACCCGTAATCCCGCTGTCAACAGGCTTTATTGACATTGTTGGCGCGGCTGCTGGTGGCACGGTAGGACTTGTTGGTGTATTCTGGGGCTGCGAATACGTTTCGTCCACTACTGGTGAGAAAGTTTTTTCTAACTACTGGCCCGGTTCTGGCGCGGATTCAAATCATCCCGTCAAAGCCTTTGTGTATGACAACCCAATGCAGACATTTGTTATTTGTTCAGATGCTTCACTGACTAGCGAAGCAACTGCGCGTGGACATGTGTTTGCAAACGCTAACTTTGCAACGGCTACTTCTGGTTCAACGACCACGGGTATCTCATCTGCCAAGTTGGGTGTTAGCACAATCGCCACCACTGCTGCATTGCACTTGCGTATTATGGGGATTCAAGATGACCCAGAAAACCAAGACTTTACAGCCGCTGGTATCCCACTCATCGTTCGATTGAATAACAGCTTCAACTCACCGAATGGTGCGATTGTTGCTGGTACTCCATCGACAACTGGCGTATAAGGAGGCTAACTAATGGCTATCTCTCGCGCACAACTAGCGAAAGAGTTGGAACCCGGCCTCAACGCCTTGTTTGGTATGGAGTACAATAGGTACGAAAACCAACATGCAGAGGTATACACCACTGAATCTTCAGATCGTGCATTTGAAGAGGAAGTTATGTTGAGTGGTTTCGGCGCGGCACCAACCAAATCGGAAGGTTCTGCTGTAAACTTCGACGATGCTAACGAGGCATATACTGCTCGTTATAACCACGAAACTATCGCGCTTGCATTCTCTATAACAGAGGAAGCTATCGAAGACAATCTTTATGATCGTCTTGGTTCGCGGTATACTCGTGCGTTGGCTCGTTCAATGGCACACACAAAACAAGTTAAGGCCGCTGCGGTTCTTAACAATGCCTTTACTGCTGGCGCATCTGCTGGTGGTGATGGTGTTGCATTGTGTGCAACTGACCACCCACTTACTTCAGGTGGTACATTTGCCAACGAACCAACAACTGCTGCGGATTTGAATGAGACATCTCTTGAAGATGCCCTTATCAACATCGCAGGTTTTGTTGACGAGCGTGGTTTGAAGGTCGCACTACGCGGCATGAAGTTGATTATTCCACGTCAACTACAGTTCGTTGCAGAACGTTTGATGGTGTCTAACCTTCGTGTTGGCACAGCGGACAACGATGTAAACGCAATCCGTTCAATGGGAATGTTGCCTGAAGGCTATGCCGTCAACGACTTCCTAACGGATCCAGATGCGTTTTTCATCAAAACAGACGCGCCACGTGGTTTCATCCACTTTGAGCGTACTCCGTTGTCAACTAACATGGAAGCGGACTTTGACACAGGAAACATGCGCTTTAAGGCTCGTGAACGCTACAGCTTTGGATTTTCTGATCCTCGCTGTGTTTTCGGTTCCCCCGGAGCGTAAAATGTGTTATAGGGGTTGTGTCGTTTTCAAATGACATTCCTCCCTGTTTGGACTGGGGCTACTTCGGTAGCCCCTTTCTTTTTGTCTTAAACTTCTGTATGGTTAATATATCCCTGACAGTCACATGGGGTGGCTGACTAACCCAGACAGGAGATCGACATGGGTACAACTACTTTTTCAGGTCCTATTAAAGCAGGGACCATTAAAGACACTACAGGAACTACTGTAGGTTCGGACAAAGCAAACGTTGGTTTTGTTTTGATGGCGCAAAGCGGAAACGTTGTTTTTGGTGCGAACGGAACAGAAACTGTTGTTGCTACACTTCCAGCCAATAGTCAAATTTATCAAATTGCTGTTGATGTGACGACTGCGTTTGACGCTGGCACGACTAACACGTTAGACATCGGTGATGGAACAACGGCGGATAAATACGCAGACGCACTAGCTGCGGGGGCACAAGCGCGTGTTCTTGCTACTTCTGATGTTTCTCAGATTGGAAACTTGATCGACATTGGAACCTCTGATGTTGATATCACGGTGACCTACAACCAGACAGGTACAGCAGCTACTGCGGGTGCAGCTACAGTTACGGTATTGTATCTACAAAACCGCAACCTCTCATAAGGAGGTAACTTATGGCTGGTCCAGTCAGTGCATATAATTGGGTTCAAGGAACGGCGGCTGCGGTTGTCGGTCCATCTCGTTCTCGTTTACGGCAGGTTGTAATTTACGGTGCGGCTGCGGGTGCGTTCACGTTGAAAAACGGTGGCGCAAGCGGTGATACTTTGCTTACGCAAACATTTCCGGCAGGTCACCACGTAATGAACATTCCAGATGACGGCATTATCTTTTCGGAAGGTGTGTACGTTTCTGCGTTTACAGGTGCGAGTAACCAACTAACGATCATCCTTTCGTAGGAGGGTCACATGGCATACGATATCCGTTCCATTTCACAGGTCGGAACATCTGAGCCATTTGAGCTACAGGTGGCCCGTGGTCAAATCACGGGCCATAAAACGATATTTAAGTTTGGTTACAACAGCGATGTTGGAAACACAAAAGAAACCATCTGGGAACAAGGTGGTTTGTACGCTTATCCCGCGTCAGCTACAGTAATGACTGTATCAAGCAGTTCAGCTAATGACACTGCTGCAGGGACTGGTGCAAGAACAGTAGAAGTTTTTGGCTTAGACGCCGATTACAACGAAATAAACGAAGTTGTCACATTAAACGGACAAACTGCTGTTAACACCACAAAATCTTACCTACGGATAAATCGCGGTCTTGTTCGCAGCGCGGGTAGTGGTGGCGCAAACGCTGGTATAATCTACGCTGGTACAGGAACAGTAACTTCTGGAGTTCCTGCTAATATTTACCTGACCATAAATGGGGATGGTGATAACCAAACATTAATGGCTCTTTGGACGGTTCCCGCAGGATATACAGCCTTTCTTACAAAGATGGCTTTGTCCACAGGTACATCAACTCAGACACCTGCTATTCTGAATGCTAGTCTTGTTGCTAGACCCTATGGGGAAGTGTTTCAAATAAAAGAAAGATTTACTCTTACAGATGGCGCACACGAACAGTTTTATACTTTTCCTTTAAGGTTTACAGAAAAAACAGACTTAGAAATGAGGGCGTTTTCCTCCTCTGGATCTGTTGACTTTAATGTTTCTGCGTCAATGGAATTTGTTTACATTCAAAATGTGGGGCCAATCTAATGCCTAAGATCGACAAGTCCAAGATGAAATGCAATAAGCCCAAGCGTCAGGTGTCTGGCGGCAAGAAGTTTGTTGTAAAGGCATGTGATAAAGGGAAAGAAAAGATTATTCGATTCGGGGACGCTAATATGACTATTAAGAAGTCAAACCCCAAACGAAGGAAATCATTTCGTGCAAGACACGGCTGTGATACTAGACGTTTAGATAAACTAACGGCCCGTTATTGGTCGTGTAAAATGTGGTAAGACAATGGATAAAAATGTTCAACTTTTGCTTTGGGGGGCTGCGATAACTCTTTGCACGGGAGGTATAGCATGGATGATTTCTACGCTGATTTCGGTGGATAAGCGGACAGAAGTCATGCATGTAAAGTTAGATCATTTGGTCCAATCCGTTGAACAATTGACAGAAAGGCAGGCAAGTTATGATAGGGCGTGGTCAAATGCCTTTCCAAATATCAAAGTCTCCAGAGAGGAAAACTAAAATGGCTAAATCAGGTTTGTGGACAAATATTCATAATAAAAGAAAAAGAATCGAAGAAGGGTCCGGCGAACGTATGCGCAAGAAGGGCGAAAAAGGTGCGCCTACCGAGGAAGCTATAAAGCGTTCGCAAGGAAAAGCCAAAGGTGGTATGGTACGATATAAGAACGGCGGCTGCGTTATGGCTGGTCGTGGCGGCAAGTATAAAGGTATGAAGTGATGGCTGAACGTAAAAAGATTAAACTAAAGAAAACTCGCGGTGGTGCGCAGCAATACGAACGCTCTAAAGGTGATTTTGGTCGCCATTCTGATAATTTGTTTCATAAACTTATGGCAAATCCTTTAGGCGACCCTGATATTTTGGAAAAAAAGGCCAGATTAAGGGCTGGCGAGTATGGTGCTAGTAAGTATGACGATGATGCTGAACTTGAAGAAATGCTTATGGGCTTTGCTGAAAGAAAAGCCAAAGAAAGAAGAAATAGGCCAGTAGAGAAGGCCAAAGGTGGTATGGTCAAAAAGGGATACAAAAACGGCGGTTGCGTGATGGCTGGACGTGGTGTCCGAGACACAAAAATGGTGTAAGTAAATGGCAACTTCAGGTTCTAGGGACTTTAACATGGATGTCGGTGAGATCATCGAGGAGGCGTATGAACGCTGCGGCCTCGAAGTTCGCACTGGTTATGATGCGAAAACTGCGCGACGGTCACTGAACCTGATGTTTGCAGACTGGGCAAACCGTGGCGTAAACTTGTGGACGGTTCAACAAGGTACCGCCACGCTTGTTCAGGGCACAGCGACGGTTACATTAACAGCGGATGTGGTCGATGTTTTGGAAATGGTTTTGCGCAGGGATGGCACGGATTACGAGATTGAGCGGATTAGTCGTGGCGAGTATATAACCTTGCCGGATAAAACCACTCAAGGTAGACCAAGCCAGTTCTGGTTTAACAAGCAGATTGATCCCATAATTAATTTGTGGGCTGTGCCGGAAAATTCCACCGATCAAATTGTGTATTATTACGTGCAGCGAATTGAAGATGCGGACGCTTTGGTAAATACAACTGACATGCCGTTTCGGTTTTATCCATGTATGGTTGCTGGTCTGGCGTATTATCTTGCGATGAAACGAGCCCCGCAACTTGTTCAGCTTTTAAAAACTGTTTACGAGGAGGAGTTCCAACGTGCAGCGGACGAAGATGAAGATCGAGTTCCTTTAAAGCTACAGCCTAGTATTCAGTACTTGAGGGTATAATGGCATATGCTTCTGGGAAACATGCTTGGGGTATATCTGACAGATCGGGAAGACGGTATCGTCTAAACGAGATGAAGACGGAATGGACGGGTGCCAAAGTCGGACCCGACGAGTTTGAGCCTAAACATCCGCAGCTTTATCCCCCTAAAGCTTCCCCTGATCCACAGGCGCTTCGAGATCCACGTCCGGAGCAAGGTTTAGCAACGCAAAGAGATATACAATACGGATTTGATCCTGTAGGATTTCATGAAATTCCCGGGATTACTCCGGCAAACAGATTGGTTGGGACTGGTGCTGTAGGCACGGTTACGGTGGTGACAACATGAGCTTTACGTATGCGCAGCTTAAAACAGCTATTCAGGATTTTACAGAAAACACTGAAACAACGTTTGTTAATAATTTGCCGATTTTTATCCGCACGGCGGAAGAGCGAATTTTAAAAAGTGTTCAATTAGATTTGTTTCGAAAAAACGTAACTGGGAATATGACAAGCGGGAATAAATATTTAGCTCAACCTTCTGATTATTTAGCGCCGTTTTCTTTGAGTTATCTTAGCGACAGTGCACATGAATTTGTGGAATTTAAAGACGTAAGTTTTATTCAAACTTATACGCCAAACCCAGCAACTACAGGATTGCCGAAATATTATGCGGTGTTTGACAATACAAACTTTATTTTAGCTCCGACCCCTAATGCGGACCTCACTGTTGAAGTGCATTATTTTTATCGCCCAACTAGCATTACAGCGGGAGCGGAAAGTGGAACAACGTGGTTAAGTGAAAACGCAGAGTTAACGTTGTTGTATGGTTCTTTGGTGGAGGCGTATGTCTTTATGAAAGGGGAGCAAGACGTTATGGCGATGTATGATAAACGTTATCAAGAAAGCTTAATGGGCTTAAAAATGCTCGGGGAATCCAAAGAGACAACTCAAGAGTATCGGGTTGGTAAGGTTATAAGGCCGAAACAATAATGTTTGATGCTAGAGTAGACATATCCGAAGCGCCTATTGTGAACGTAATCACGACAGAAAACCGTGGTCAAACTCCGGAGGAGGTTGCGGCAAGATGCGTAGAAAGGATTGTGCAGGTTTCTGAAACTGCGCATCCAGTTTTGAGAGATCAAGCAATTGCCTATCGTGACGCCGTACAACAAGTGGTGACGTTTTACATGAAAGAGGCTATAAAAAGTGACAGAACTACGGTATATAATGCAATCAAGGATGCTGGGCAACTCAGTCTGGCAGAAGCCATAAGGAGACTTTAGCATGGCAATTACACAGGCAATGTGTACTTCTTTCAAGAAAGAGCTTCTGTTAGGAGTACATAGGTTTGGAACGAATGCAGCCGACACAATGAAGTTGGCTTTGTATACAAGCTCCGCAACACTAGATGCGACAACAACAGCATACTCAGCCACAAATGAAGTGTCTGGCACGGGATATAGTGGTGGTGGAGGAAGTTTGACTGGGGTGGCTCCGACAACAAGTTCGACCACAGCGTTTACAGATTTTGCAGATCTGACGTTCTCAAGCTCAACGATTACCGCAAGGGGCGCATTAATCTACAACAGTACACCAAGTGCTAATGATGAGTCTGGCTCTGCACTTACAAATCCGTCTGTTGTTGTTTTAAACTTTGGTTCTGACAAGACATCTTCAAACGGTGACTTTACAATTCAATTTCCAACAGCGGATGCGTCTAGTGCTATTATAAGGATCGCGTAACAATGGCAGTGCTTGTAAACAGGGCAAAGATGTCCACGGCAACAACAGGCACTGGGACTATTACATTGGGCAGTGCGGTTTCTGGGTTTCAGACTTTTGCTGATGCGGGTGTTACTGACGGGCAGACGGTTCGTTATGTAATTGAAGATGGTGCAAATTTTGAGATTGGTAACGGCACATACGGTGCGTCAGGCACGACACTAAGCAGGTCCGTTCTTGAAAGCTCAAACTCAGACGCGGCGATAAACCTGTCTGGGAATGCTTTTGTTTTCATTGGCGCGATAGCTAGAGACATTACTTCAGATGTGGCAATAACGGGTGGTAGTGTGACGGGCATTACGGATCTTGCTATTGCTGATGGTGGAACGGGCGCTTCGACTGCGGATGCGGCGAGGACTAACTTAGGGACAACGGACGAGGCCACGGCTCTCGCCATTGCATTGGGCTGATCTATGGCAAACACATTTAAAGTTGTAACAAAAGCGGGAGTAACGACCCTAGATGATATTTACACGGTTGCGGGATCCACAACGACAGTGGTTCTTGGTTTGGTTCTTGGCAACACAACATCTAGTCAGGTTACGGCTACGGTGACGCTTTCTAGTGATACAGCAAACAGGGCTGGTAACAATGACGAAGCGAATCAGGATGTTGAGATTGTGACGGATGCGCCGATACCTCAAGGGTCATCTCTTTCTGTGCTTGATGGTAAGGTTGTTATGGAAACTACGGATATTTTGAAGGTATCTGCTTCGGGTGCCACGGATGTTATTCTCAGCATCATGGAGCAAACCTAATGAGTAACCAATCAGAACTTGCTCAATTAGCTGGTGTTTTTTCTGGGTCTGCCTTGTCGAACAGGAATGTTATTATTAATGGTGCCATGATTGTGGACCAACGCAATGGTGGTGCCGCTTATACGCTGTCTGGTTCAGCTGCATTTAGTGCAGATCGATTTAAAGTTTGGGGTAACGTTTCAAGTGGCTCTACTGTTCAAGTAGTTTCTGATGCCCCCTCTGGTTTTACAAAGTCTATCAAGCTGACCGTTGGAACTGGGGCGACTCCCGCAAGTACAGAATATGGTCGTGTTTTTAGCGCCATAGAAGGTTACAATTGGGCGCAAATGCGTTGGGGGTTTTCTGATGCAAAAGATGTAACACTTTCCTTTTGGGTAAAAAGCTCGGTTACAGGAACTTTTGGCGTTGGGTTCACGTCAGGACTAGATTATTATTATGTATCTTCGTATACGGTCAATTCCGCAAGTACGTGGGAGTATAAAACGGTTACTGTGTCTGGCCTCACTAGTGGCGGAACAACTCAATTTCCTATAAACAACACTGTTGGGGCAGGTTTAATTTTTGATCTGGGAGAAGGGTCATCCCGTTCCAATACATTAAACACATGGACACAAGATGGAACATACTCCAAATATGGGTTAACTGGTGGAGTTAAGATTTTAGCAACATCAGGTGCCACATGGCAACTGACAGGCGTCCAGTTGGAAATCGGGGACACAGCCACCCCCTTCGAGCATCGGTCATACGGGGATGAACTGGCGAGGTGCCAGAGGTACTTTCAAAGATATGAACCTCTACAGCTTAAAGGAACAATGGCAACAGGTTCAAACTTTGGACGAAATGGTGCAATACTCCCAGTTGAGATGAGGTCAACTCCTACAATTACATTAACATCAATAGGCACATCAGGGCATAATCAACTTTATGATGGCATCGCCACCTATACCTTTACTGGCACAATTGGCGGCAATTATTCAAATAGTAAAATTGTTGAACTTGACGGTACAGTTACCACTTCTACGACAGGTGGTAGACCGGCTATTTGGTATAATAATTCAGCTTATAAAACTAGGTTTGACTTGTCTGCGGAGCTTTAAAATGAATATTATTTCAGCACAATATCAAAGAGATAGTTTTTCAAATGAAAATATCAGCATAGTTGCGTCGATTGATGGTCAGACAAAGTACATCCCCCTCGACCCAGCCAACCGCCACTACGCTGAGATTATGCGGCAGGTTGAAGCTGGCACACTAACCATTCAGGAGGCTGAATAATGGCAGGTTACATTGGCAGTCAAACACCTGTAGTCTCTAACGGATCGCAACGTAAGTACACGTTCACAGCTACGGCTGCACAGACTGTTTTTACTGGAATGGACATTCCTAACCCCCAGCAAATCCAAGTATTTCAGAACGGTGTACGTCTAGTTATCACCACTGACTATACTGTTTCCAGTGGGACTACAGTGACGCTTGTGAATGCAGCTTCTGCTGGTGATAGCTTAGTGGTTATTCTGTTTGCTGATTACCAGTTGCTTGACACGGATGCTTTGACGTTTACGGGTGGCACTACAATTGAAGGTGATCTGACCGTAGATACCAACACACTTTACGTTGACAGTACAAACAATCGTGTTGGCATTGGGACGAGTTCAGTTCCTTCCGAAGCAAGGGCTATGGTGTCTGGTGGACGTTTCTATGTAAACTCACAAGATCAGTATTCAGTTTTGTTACAAAACGGAGGGACAAGTGGTGGGTTTATTGGTACAACTGGTGGTGATACAATAAACTTCTTTAGTTCTGGCGGCACAGAACGCCTCCGCATTCTTTCATCTGGTGGCATTACCTTTAACGGCGATACGGCTGCGGCAAATGCGCTGGATGACTATGAGGAGGGGACTTGGACGCCTACTATGCATACCTCAAATGCTGACCTTACTGCGACTATTGGCATACAATTTGCAAGGTATGTAAAAATAGGACAATCAGTTTATGTTTCTGCTTACATTGTTCCTAACATAACTGCTGGAAGTTCTGGATACGCATATTTAAGCAACCTTCCATTTACAGTAACTTCTGCCTCTGGAGCAGTATTTCCTTGGTTTAATGTTCATGGAACAGCGTTGAGCAGTTCTGGAGGATATCTGGGTGGTAATGGAAGAATGATAGCAATAGCAAACAATAGTACTTCTGGCATAAATTGGAACGCTGGTATTCAATATTCAATGTTTTGTTGCACCTATATGACCGATGCATAATAACTTTTAAGATTAACCCACTGCATAGCTTTGGGTCGGACAGTCCAGCCAAAGGAGATAAAAATGGCACTAACAGAAGAAACAGTACAAGACAAAATAGAGATCGTAGGCGACTTCAAGCACGTTCAGGTGCGTACAGCCACGGTCATCAAGCGTGACGGTGTAGAGATCAGCCGATCATTCTCACGTCATGTAGTCGCACCAGATGCCGACATCACAGGTGAAAGCACAGAGGTGCAGAACATTTGCAACGTGGTTCATACACAAGCGGTTAAGGATGCTTATGCTGCACACCTAGCAGCACAAGAGGTATAAAACATGTCAGGCTACATCGGCACAATACCCACGCCACAGGCAACGATGAACAGGGATGTTTTCACTGCTACGGCGGGACAGACAAGTTTTCCAACATCAGGGTATACACCGGGATTTCTTGATGTGTACATGAACGGTGTACACTTGGTTAATGGTACCGATTACACAGCAAGTAATGGTTCTGATGTAGTGCTTACCTCTGGGGCTGCTGCTGGAGACAACTTAGAAGTTGTAATATTTAAAACCTTTGAGACTGCAAACTCAGGTGGACGTTATAAAGGTGAACGTGGAACGGTCGGAAGTGTGGCTTCAGCGGGTGACATCTTTAGGATTAATCAGCAGCAGCTAGACGCCAATGTTACGATTGATGCTACAGAGAATGCTTCCTGTGCTGGACCTTTGACCATAGCCACGGGTGTGACGCTAACAATAAACGGTAATTTAACGGTGGTATAGATGGCAGGGACATTAACAGTACAAAACCTACAAGGCCCGACATCTGGTGCCAATGCGAATAAGATAATCATCCCGTCTGGGCAGACGTTAGATGCGTCTGGTGGGACGTTGGTCCCTAGTGCTGGTGGCGTAATTCAAGTTGTTCATGGCAGATTTACGACATTTACCACTATAACTTCCACAAGTCCTGTCGCAACAGGTATTACAGCAACAATTACACCAACAAGTACAAGCAGTAAGATTTTAATTCTCGCAAGCACCAATGGTATATACAAGGGTAGCGGTGGTACTTTTATGAGAACGCAGATATATCGCAATTCTAATGTGGCTTTCCACGTTCAGGAAATTGCTACGTATGATAATGGTTCTGGAGCAAACAGTGGCAACGTTATGTCACATCACCTTGATAGTCCAAACAGTACATCAGCACTTACATACGAAATTTATGCCGCACTATCTAACTCAGGAACCGTTTACTTTAACAACCAAAACAATGGTCGACCAATGGAAAGCGGTATAACCCTAATGGAGATCGCAGGATGAGCACACTCTACGTTGATAATCTCCAGCCTAACTTGGGCAGCGGTGTGATTATTGCAGGTCACACATTACAAACTGTTCATGGCGTAACATCTACTCAAGTAGATATTAGTGCTTTAAATACTTGGACAAATATTTACACAAACGTGGCAACAATAACCCCAAAGTCTGCTTCTAGTAAAATCTTAATAACAGGTGTGATTAGTTTTTATTATGCTAGTCTCACTACTAATTATGGTCAATTTAGAGCAGATTTAGCCATAAATAGAAACAGTACATTGTTAGGTGAGGTAATGGGATACGCAGGATGGATGGATACTGGCTCAACCATAGCGCCTATGATAAACATACCGTTTACTTATTTAGACAGTCCTGCTTCAACATCAACTTTAAATTATGGATTTAGTGCAAGAGTAAGTAATTATGGTAGCGCTGCTAATGTTAGCTTTACTTATGATGACGGCGGTGGGGATCAGCAAAGTTCTTTTGTATTACAGGAGATCGCACAATGACCAGCATAATCAAAGTCGATCAAATCCAGAATGCGGCGGGTGTCGGTGGTTTTAGTATTGACAGTAACGGGGTTGTTACTAAGGGTGTTCTTCCCGCTTGGAGGCTTTGCCTTTCTGCAACAGCAACTTTTACTACGTCAGGGGGTCAGGGAAATCCTGTTTTATGGGATAAAACTTCAGGTGATAATTGTTATATACAAGGTGGTTGTAGTTTAGATACATCAACTGGACAGGTAACTGTCCCAGTATCAGGCGTTTACCAAATTAACTTTAGTACAAGATATGATGATGTTGGTTCAGGTTACATCATTACAAGAATTGAACGTAATTCTAATGAGAGCGGTTCTTCTGAAACATATGTAATTGATGGGTCACCTGATGGCTCGTATCTTAGCTTGACAGGTTCTGAATGTTTTAAGCTAGATGCCAATGACACCATACGAATTACAGTTATGGCAAGTAGTGATACTGGTTGGGATATTCAAAGTAACTCTTCATTTAGTGGCGCATTAATAGGATAGGATAGGATCATGACAACAATAGCAAACGCACTAACAGAGTTGGGGATTACGGAGTGGGTACTCCGTGGTGAGCCAACAACAGAAGCGGAGTTCAACGAGATGTTCCGCAAGGTCACTGGCGCAGATGCCAATGGCTCGGCTATCGAAAGCAGCAATCCCAGCGACTGGGGTACAACATGGTCAACTGTCGCAGCAAAACGTGATGAACTGATTGCTGCACAGCCCATGAAAGAACTCCGCGCAGAACGTGATCGCAAACTGGCTGAAACAGATTGGTGGGCATCCTCAGACCTAACCATGACAGCAAAGCAAACTGCTTACCGACAAGCATTGCGTGATATAACGACAAGTGCCACGTCCTTGGATGATGTCGTTTGGCCTACAAAACCGTAAGGGGTGACACATGAGCAAGGCAAGACAACTTGCAAATCTTGGTAACGTCTATGACGGTGGTGCCTTGTCGAACAGGAACCTGATTATCAATGGTGCTATGCAAGTGGCGCAGCGTGGGACGAGTTTTACAGGACTTACAGACGGAAATTCTGGTTATACTCTTGACAGATGGCGATGGAGTGAAGGTGGCTCCATCTCTTTTGTTACAGATGTAACGCAAGACACCTCTGCTCCAGACGGCTTTGCCTCATCATATAAAATTGCAGTAACTACGGCAGCCCCTTCTTTAGGCGCAAATCACTCTCTGCGCTTAATGACTAGACTTGAAGGCCAAGATTTACAACAAACAGCGTTTGGGACGTCTAATGCAAAAAATTTGACACTTTCTTTTTGGGTAAAGTCAAACAAAACAGGTACTTATATTGCTTGGTTTTATAATAATGATGCAGCCCGTCAAATTGCAAAAGCATACACAGTAGATGCCGCAGATACATGGGAGTATAAAGCCTTAACAATTGATGGAGACACTATATCGGGCTTCACTAACGATAATGGAGTGTCAATACAACTTGAGTTTGTTTTGGCTGCTGGGTCAGATTACACGTCTGGTACTTTAGCTACCACATGGCAAGCATACGCAGATGCTAATCGTTATGTTGGTAATGTTAATCTAGCGGACAGCACATCTAACTACTGGCAAATCACAGGTGTCCAACTAGAAGTAGGCGACACCGCCACCCCCTTCGAGCACAGAAGCTATGGGGATGAACTGGCGAGGTGCTTGAGGTATTTTGAAAGCATAAAAGACGGCAAGGATATAATCTGTGTTGCTACGTCGTTTTCAACTGCAGCCGCATATGGTTCTCTTGACTGGAAAGTAGAAAAACGCTCAACCCCTACGATTACATTTGTTGGCGTTGCCTCTGATTTCCGTTACAGAACAGATGGCAACAACCGCACACTTACATCTATAGGAGCTTCAAGTATAAATGATCAAAACTGTAGAGTAGATATAGGTGTAGGTACTGGAAACACGATAAGTGGTTATAGTGGTTGGCTATCTAAACTTGCAGGTAGCACAGCTATTTACATTGATGCGGAATTATAACGATGAATGAAATGCAAATTACCTCTGTTCAATATGTTGCTGACGAAGGTGTGAATACAGCAATAAAAGCCACCATCGACGGCGTTGAAATGTTCGTACCCCTAGACCCAGACAACCGCCACTACAGTGAGATCATGCGGCAGGTTGAATTGGGTGAGCTTGTGATCCAAGAGGCTGACTGATGTTAGGTTTTTCCGCATTAGGTTCGACCCCGTTAGGTGATGACGACGAACAGATTGCGGTCCTTGTAGGTCTTTCCGCCACAGGTGCAGTTGGCAGTGTTGGGATTTCCGGTGAAGCAAATGTTGGCCTCATTGGGAACGAGGCTACCACCGCTGTCGGTAATGGGTCTACCGTAGAGGTTTCAACTGCGGCTAATGTCGCAGTAACGGGCGAAGCTGCCACGGGTGCCGTTGGTACAGTTGTTATTACGGCAGATGCCAATGTAGCTGTTACGGGTGAAGCTGCAACGGGTGCTGTTGGTACAGTTACTATTTCTACGGAAGCTAATGTTGCGGTAACGGGTGAAACTGCCGCAACTGCGGTTGGGTCCGTTACTATAATCGAAGGGTCGGGCGTTACCGTTACCGTTACGGGTGTAGAGGCGACGGGCGCGGTGGGTTCCGTTACTATTTCCGCTGATGCTAACGTATCTGTTACGGGCGTATCTGCAACGGGCGCAGTAGGCGCGGTTACTATTTCTGCTGATGCTAATGTCGCGGTAACGGGCGTAGAGGCGACGGGCGCGGTGGGATCCGTTACTATTTTTGCTGATGCTAATGTAGCTGTAACAGGCGTTGAAGCGACAGGTGAAATTAGCTCAGTAAATGTTTACGACCTCATTATTCCAAACCAAAATCCGAATTATGTGGGAATATCTCCAGCGCAAACACCCGCGTATTCAAACATTGCTCCAAACCAAAATCCGAACTATACTGAGATAGCGGCGTGACGAGGTAACTTATGGCTACATATACAGATGCAAATGCAATAAAGAAAATTGGAACGGGTGACGAAGCGGGTACGTGGGGTACATCGACCAATAACAACTTTGATATTATAGACCGCGCTGCAAATGGGTTTGTATCTATTGCGTTGTCTGGTACGTCATATACCTTGGCTCTTTCTACGACGGCGGTGCTTTCTAACGGACATTATAAAGCTATTAAGTTTACCGGAACTCCGGGGGGAACGTGCACTGTTACGCTAGAACAAAACGACAGAGCTAGAATGTACATGATCCTTAACAGTACGGATCAATCGCTAATTATTACGCAAGGTTCTGGTGGAGATACTACAATTGCGACAGGTAAATCTGCTATTGTTCTTGCAGATGGCGCAGGTGCAGGTGCAGCGGTTACTGATTATACTTCCACGCTAAGTAATTTACAGGGCCCAGCAATTTCTAGTCCGACGATGACGGGAAGCCCCACTGCGCCAACGCCTTCGGCTGGGACTAACAATACACTGCTTGCAACAACTGCATTTGTTACTACGGCTATATCGAATACGATACCTTCAGGCGTTATTCTTCTTTGGTCTGGTGCAATTTCCGCAATTCCAACGGGGTGGGTGCTTTGTGACGGCACGAACTCTACGCCGGACTTGCGTGATAGGTTTGTTGTGGGTGCCGACGCTGACAGCGGCGGTGATTATGCGCCGAATGCAACGGGCGGTGCGGCAAGCGTTACTTTGACGACCTCTCAGATCCCAAGTCACAGCCACGCCAACACAGCCTCTTCCTCCTCAACTTCAAGTGTGACGGATCCGGGCCATAATCACGAATTACGGGTTAACGGGGGCGGCAATCAAGTAGATGAGTTTATAACTGCTGGTGAAGCTGGAACAAGCCCAAAAGTCTTTAGTAATAGTACCGATTTAATTAAGAACAGCACAACAGGTATTACCGTTTCTACAAGCACAACTACAACAATGACAAATGCTTCTACTGGTGGTGGAGGCAGCCACGAAAACAGACCACCATACTATGCTCTTGCTTACATTATGAAGACTTAAACATGCCATACACAGATCTTCGCTTCAAACCGGGCATAAACAAAGAAATTACACCATACTCTGAAGAGAATGGTTGGGTGGATTGTGACAAGATTAGGTTTCGTTTTGGTTATCCAGAAAAGTTAAATGGTTGGGAAAAAGCGTCTAACAATGCTTTTTTAGGATTGTGTCGAGGGTTGCATGAGTGGGTTGCATTAAGTGGTGAGAGTTTTTTAGGTGTTGGCACTCAGTTAAAATATTACATCAAGCAGGGCACCGCATATAAAGACGTTACTCCTATTCGGGAAACGACCTCCGCAGGGGATGTTACGTTTTCCGCCACAAATGGATCTTCTACAATTACTGTTTCGGACACCAACCATGGTTGTGTGGTAAATGATTTCGTTACTTTTTCGGGCGCGGTGTCTCTTGGAGGAAATATCACGGCAGATATTTTAAACCAAGAGTATCAAGTTGCCAGTGTTATTAACGGTAACTCTTACACCATTACAGCAAGGACGGTAAGCACTATTGAAAGCATCACTATTTCCGGGGGATTAGACACAACACCCGTGACGGCGAATGCAAGCGATACAGGTAATGGCGGAGCCAGTGTTGTAGGTGCCTATCAGATCGGCACAGGTTTGAATGATTCTGTTGCGGGGACAGGTTGGGGCGCTGGCTTGTGGGGCGGCACAAACAACGGTGCATTTCAAACTACGATTGCAGAAGACCTTGATGCTTCAGAAACAGACGTGGACGTGGCGACGGGGCAGGGTTCTAATTTTGCAACAAATGATGTGGTCTTAGTTGGGTCTGAGCTTATGGATGTTAGTTCCGTAGCCACCGATACTCTGACTGTAACTCGTGGCGCTAAGGGCACCACGGCAGCGACGCATTCAAACGGCGACACAATTATCTTGGTTGTCGGTAACGCAGATAGTGTCAACGATTATAATGGTTGGGGCGAGGGTGTTGCAACAGGTGTTGCAACCTCGACATCAAACCTTCGCATTTGGTCGCATGATAACTTTGGTGAAGACTTGATTATAAACGAACGCAATGGCGGCGTGTTTTACTGGGATAAAACCACTGGACTAGGCACCCGTGCGGTAGAGCTTTCCACACGTTCTGGCACGGTTACATCTGTTCCGCAAAAAGCTGCGCAAGTTCTTCTTTCAGATCGTGACAGGCATGTTATAGCATTTGGTGCAGATGGACTTGGGGCATCTAGCACCGCAACGCAAGGCGATGGCGTACAGGATCCGATGCTTATTCGATTTTCCAGTCAAGAAAATCCAACTGAGTGGTATCCGACTACTACAAACACAGCGGGGGATTTGCGGATCGACACAGGGTCCAAGATCGTACAGGCTGTAGAAACTCGCCAACAAATATTGGTTTTGACAGATGTGGCTGCTTACTCCATGCAGTTCATTGGACCGCCATTTACTTACGGAATTAATTTGATCTCTAATAACATTACCATTCAAAGTCCAAAAGCAGCGGTTGCCGTAAATGATAACGTGTTTTGGATGGGCAATGCTGAGTTTTACGTCTACAACGGTACAGTTCAACGCATACCCTGCACTGTTCGAGACTATGTGTTTGATGATTTTAATTATGAGGAGGCGGGGAAAACCGTTGCTGGATCCAATGTGTCTTACGCAGAGGTGTGGTGGTTTTACCCGTCCTCTTCTGCCGCAGACAATGACAGGTATGTGGTTTACAACTACCAAGAAAACATTTGGTTTGTTGGATCGTTGGAACGTACAGCATGGTTGGACCGTGGTATATCAGATGTCCCTGTGTCTACAGGAGGGAACAACTACTTGTATAATCAGGAAACGGGGTCCTTGGACGACGGTTCTGCGATGACATCTTTTGTGGAATCTGGGGATTTAGGCATTGCGGACGGTCAACAGTTTTCATTTATTAGTCGTGTGTTGCCCGACATAAACTTCAGAGAGGCTACGGCTACGTCTTCTGTTGATTTTATTTTAAGTGCGAAGAATGCGCCGGGGCAAGTTTCGCAAGCCACTGAAACAGACACCGTTTCTAAAACGTCTTCAACCCCTGTGGATCAATATACCAATCAATATCAGACGAGGTTACGTGGACGCAGCTTTACATTTAAGGTACAATCCACCGATGCAAACGTGCTCTGGAGACTTGGCATACCTCGTGTAGATATAAGACCTGATGGGAGGCGGTAATGCCGAATAATTTACCTTTACCCTATTTTCCCGTTCCTCCTGCCGAGTATACACAGACGTATATGGCAGAGGTTGCAAGATCTTTTTCGGTTTTTTTAACTCAATATCAGAACACGATCCAACAGGATGAGGGTTCTGCTTTAGCGTGGTTTATGGGCTGATGGCGAATGCGTATGTAAATGCAAAAGCGGATTTAACAACCACGACCGCCACAACTTTGTACACTTGCGCGGACTTTAAAACGGCTATTGTTAAATCTATTTTGGTTTCTGAGGATAGTGGCAACGCGGACACCATTACGGTAACTCTGACAAGTGGCTCTGATGAATATAGTCTATTTAAAACAAAATCTATCGGTGCTAATGGCACAGAGGAGTTACTTTCTGCTCCACTTGTGTTACAAGAGGGAGAGATACTAAAAGTCACGGCAGCTACGGCAAACAGGTTACATGTAGTAGCCAGCATCTTGGAGATCACTTGATGAAAGAGGGAATTGAAACGTTACCGATTTACGCCGAAGTAAAGCATTATGTTGAAGGCGGCTTGGTTCAAGGTCCCGGGACCGGGACCAGTGACTCTATTCCTGCGATGATTTATCAAGATGGTGTTCCTGTTCAAGAAGCGCGTTTGTCTACCAATGAGGTTGTGTTGTCGAACAAAGATCTGGCGAACCTTGATCCTGATAAGGACGTTGAACGCGCCGCTATTCGTGTGGGGAACGCGCCAAATGGAACACGGGGGAAGATCATTGCTAAGATGTACAATGATCTACAGAAGATGAGAAAGGGATAGTTATGCCTACGAGTACTACGACACAGACCACTAATATCCCCGACTATCTTCAACAGTACCAGAGGGATATAATTGGTCGTGCCAAAGAGTTAGGCACACAAGACTTTAAGCTTCCGGGGTTTGACGTTGCGGGAATAACACCAATGCAAAGACAGGCTATGCAGATGGCTATGTCTGGTGTTGGTTCGTATATGCCTATGTTGCAGGCTGGTTCGAGCACCTTGGGCGGGGGCATATCAGCGGGGGCGGCTGGGGCAGGCGCTTTATCGGACGTATATGGTCGCAGCCAGCAGATAGGGCAGGCTGGGGGGTTTGACCCTAGCGGCATTCAAAGGTTTATGAACCCTTATGAGGACGTGGCTGTACAACAAGCGATGGCAGACATTAGCAGGTCAGGCGCGGAGCAACGTGCGGCGTTGGGTGCACAAGCGGTGGGTCAGGGGGCTTACGGTGGATCCCGTCAGGCTGTGCAAGAAGGCATGTTGAACAGAAATGTTTTAGAGCAACAAGGGCGAACAGCCGCACAGATGCGCCAATCGGGATACGAAAGCGCGGCGCAACGTGCGCAACAAGCGTATCAGGATGATCTGACAAAACAACTGCAAGCGGGTCAGCTTGGTTTGCAGGCGGGTACTCAGCTTGGTGCTGTGGGTCAAGGGCTTGGTGCTCTTGGTATGCAGCAAGCAAAACTGGGAGAAGCGCAACAGGCAATGTTAGGCAGAGACATTTCGCAGCTTGCTGCGTTTGGCAGTGCAGAACAGCAACAGCGTCAGGCTGAATTGGATGCGCAGCGTCAGACGCAATACCAAAATGTCATGGCACCGTTTCAGCAACTGGGCTTTTATTCAGATGTTTTCCAAGGTTTGCCTATGGGTCAGACGACTATCGGTACGCAAACGACGCCTAATCCGAGTTTGTTTTCTCAGATTGCAGGGCTTGGCATGGGGCTTTATGGTCTTAGTGGTGGGCAAGGGATTGGTTCGTTGTTTGGCTTTGCACAAGGAGGTCGAGTATGAACGTTTTAAACCGTAAAATGTTTCGGAATAACGATGCTCGTAGAGCCTTGTCGGAAATGGGTGGTATCCTAGCCTCGTCTCCAGAACTTCTGGGCGAGGCTATGACGTTTGCAAATGGCGGGGGAGTTGAAGTTGAGCAATACGTTGTAATTATCCGTGGTATAAATGGGGGTCGGCCCATTCGGTTACGCGGTGACACGCTTGCAAGACTACAGGATCTCGTACCTGAGATCATGCAACAGGCGTTTGTTATGGACGCCGCTACTGCGGCTGAACGTGGTGTGGATGTAAACAGACTTCGTCCAGGTGATGCGTTTGTTGAGCGTCAGTTAACACCCGCTGCACCTGTGCCCACGGTCCAAGAATCTGTGGATGACCGCAGCATTCGCGACATCGTTCGTGAGGGTTTAGCGTCGACATATGACTACAACCCGTTGAGTGGAAACTTCACTGAGCAGAGCCTTTCAGAGTTGTTGACCACCCCAACGAACCCGATGGTTCAGATGGTTGAGTCTGGACTACAGTCTTTGGGTGTAGAAGATCCAAACAAACCGTTAGTTGACCCTAGTCTCGTAGCTCAACTTTCGGCTCCTCCCATGTATGACATGACAAAGTTTGGCAGACTTGGCGATGCGTTACCGGATATTTCATTTCGATCTTCCGATGATCCCACCAACCCTATGGTTAGCTTAATTGAGTCAGGATTAAAATCCGCAGGCGTTGAAGATCCAAACAAACCGTTAATTGCGCAAGTTGATCCTGGTCTCGTAGCTCGACTTTCGGTTCCTCCCATGTATGACATGACAAAGTTTGGCAGATCTGTGATAGAGCCTGAGATGACAGGTTTAGAAGCTGTTGAATTACAACGGGCCTCGGATCCGCGTTCAGATGAGGGTATCCGAGCGCGTGTTGCTGAAAGTGCGCAGCGCGGCATGAGGGCAGGCGAGATTGCCAACATGCTTGGTCGTCCACTTGTAGAAATTTTAGATATTGGTGCAGGTTTAGCAAGTGCAGGTCTGTTAGAGGGTACAGCGTTTGCCTCAGATCTCATGTCTGCATTCCAGTCCGGTATAATGGGCAACACGCAAGCTGGCGAGTTTTATGCGGGCCTGGCAACAGACATTAAAGATTTGTCTGACGAGATGTACTACAACGAGGGGGAGGTGCTGCCTCGTTTAACCGCAGGTTTGGACAAAGGTTTGACGGAAGCTGAACTACTTGAGCAGAGGCGTAAGGACATTGAATCTCAATCTTTGCGGAATATGTCGGATGCTATGTTGGCGAACGATCCATCGTTGTTTGCTGAAGGATCTGTGTCAGAGCGGTTACCAGACCTCCCAGAGTCGATCATCCAAGCGCGGAAGGGGCCAGGGCCTGAAGTTTCCTTCATGGGTTCTGCTGAAGAACCTTTTGGTGCACCACTTGGGCTTGGTAGTTCTGAAACAATTGGCTTTACCGCATTGCCTGAACAAGATGTTCTCCGTAGTAGTCTATCAGCTTTCCCTGATTTTGACACAAGCACGGGTGTGCCTTTGACTCTGCAAGAAGCCGCGAATCTGTCATTTAATGAACGAATCGACGCAGCAAATGCTGGCTTAACAAACATTCGAACTTCTTCTGATCGTTTCCCATCAGAAGATGCGTATCGAAAGGCGCAGCAAGACGAAATTAATCGCATATTATATCCAGGAAGAGCACGAAAGTTTCGTGAAGAAGAAGCGCAAATTGCCAAAATGACTGGGATGCCAGAGATCGGCTCTGCGGATCCTAAAAAGATGCAAGAAGCTTTAGACTCTCTTCTAGCACAGGTCGTTGAGGATCCTGCCCAAGTGTCCAACAAGATCGCAGCAGACCTTATCAAAGAGAACGAAGAAAAGGTCACCATTATGACTCCCGAGGAGGAGGGCCTTGTGGAACAGAACGAAGACGCCTCTGGCACAAGCAATAAACCAAGGGACGATACCCCATCCGTTAAAAAAACAGGCGGCGAACCGAAAAAAACAACAGGCGGCGTAACCCCATCCGTTGAAAAAGTCATTAAGATGACTCCCGCGGAAGCTACCGACGAATATTACAAGCAGCTAAAAAAACGCCTTGGTTTATCCGACGAAGACAAAGCGCGTGACTTGTCTTTGATAATGGCACAGTTCGGTTTTGCCATGGCAGCGGGCCAATCTCCAAACGCTCTAACCAACATCGCTAATGCGGCAAATGCAACACTAGCGCAGTTTAAAGCGGAGCGCAAAGAAGAGCGGGCCCTTGATCGAGAACTTATGCTTGCCGCGGATGAACGTGCACGGGAAGACGAGAAAAGACGTGAAGACGCACGAGATCGCTTGAGACGTGCGTACATCTCCGCGGGCCTCGATCCTGTGTATGGGGAAGACGGAAGTATTACATCGTTTAAAGCACTGCCAAGTAAGCAAGGGACATATACGCCAGAGAGACTGCGCCAGTCGATACTTGAAATGATTAAGGATGAGGACGCCGCAGAACTATTCGGTGTTCTTGGGGACGATGATAAAATCGACATGGATAAAGTTAACCGCTTGATTGAAACTTACCAAGTTCTAGGCACCAGTCTTTATAAGGCTCCTGAAGATAAAAAAACAGTAGATGAGTTCATAACTGAAGCCAGAAAGTATCCTGAAAACGCAAAGTATAGTGATGAGGACCTAACAAAGTATTACAATGAGAAGTACGGTAAATAATCGTAAAGGAAACTATCATGGTTGAAATTGTAGACCCTTTCGATCCGAATCCTTCTGTTGGAATTGTAGACCCATTTGATAACTCCTCTCGTTCAGTTGAAGCTGAAGAACCTGAAAAAGAAGACCAGCAGTTCTACGACGACACTCTTATCGGAGAGTTGGGTGAGGGCGTAGCTTCAGGGTTTATCAAACTTGGAGAAGGAATAGCGGGATTAGCAGCTATTCCAGTGGATGTTGCGTACGACACAGACTACGGTGATCAAATCACTAAAGCCAGTGAGGATCTGCGGGATGCCATGGGCCTAGACCCCGAGGGGTTTGTAGGCAAAGGCTCTGAAATACTCAGCCAGTTCGTGTATCTTCCATTGAAGGCTGCGAGTATGGCGGGCCGCGGGTATCAAGCAGTAAGAGCCGCGCGTCTAGGTAAACTCAAAGCCGCTAAAACACCACTTACCCGCAGTGAACGGTTTGGCCTAGCGGCAGCGCAGTTGGGCGCAGCAGGTGCAGCAGAAGTTGCCGTCACCACGGACGGCACAACCACCATCGGTGACTGGGTGGAAATGGGACCAACGCAAACGGAAGACTTGATTGGTTTGCGTGGACAAGAGAAAGCTCTGGGTCGTATCCGTAACAGACTTAGAAGTGCATCGGAAGCAACTGGAATCGGTGCCGGAATCGGTGCAGCTATAGGGTCTTTGGGAAGAACCAGCGCAGGTCAAGCCGTAGCCAAAACCCTCACTGATAAGATCGATGCCGCAGGAGCCAAGATCGATGATCTAATATATCGGAGAGCGACTGCCGCTCCTGGGTCCGCGGAAGAACTAGGTGTGCTTGGCAAGCTTGGTGCAGACATCGCATCTTTCGCTAGGTATCGCGGTTCTCTGCCCGAGGAAGCAGCCACCCAACGGTATCTGATCGAGGGTCAAGTCGCGTCGGAACTGAAAAAAGCGGAACGCGTCGTAAAGCAGTTGGACAAGCAGATCGATGTGGCTTTGAAAAAAGCAAAGCCGTCATCGCAGTTGGATCGCGTCGGTATTGTTAGTAAGGTTGAAGAGTTTTTAACCGAGGCTGACCTAAAAACGCAGTCGGATATTTTCAACCAATTACCTGTAGCGATTCGTCCCAATGTTCGTGCGATGCGGGATCATGTTGATGAGTTAAGTAAGGTTATTCGCGACGGTCCGTTTCTACGGGGGAATCCTGTCACCCCTACGGGTGAAAGCCTAAAAGACATCATCGATGAGAACATCGGGTCTTACCTCCGCCGTCGCTATCGTGCGTTTGAAGATGCAAAGTATGTGCCGGATCAAATTGCCATCAATACCGCTCGGGGTTTTTTCAAGAGCAATAAAACCGCTACTGAAAAAGAACTCACCCAACTTGCGCAGCGTGACACATTCAACGAAATTCTGACTGATGATTTTATGACCCGCAATGGGCTTCAAAGAGTTACGGACGACGAAGGCACAAAGATTGTCGTTCCGAACAAAGTAACCTCGGATGTTGCTCGTGTTGCGCAGGAAGCATTCTTGTCGAAGTATGCAGTCCGCGCTCGGGAGAAGCTTGGCGGAGGTCGTGTCGCACGGGATCGCTTAGACACAAAGATGTTTATTGATCGTGAGAACATCCCAAAAGCTTTACGCCAACTCCTTGGTGAGGTTGACGATCCCAAACAAGCATATCTGAGCACCGTAGCTGACTTAGCTCAGTTCAACGCAGTCGATAATTACTACGATTCAATCGCACAATTGGCTAAGAACGACGAGGGCATAGGTCGCTTGTTCGTGAAGCCCGCATCTCCACAGCAAGAAGCCGGACTGGTTCAACGCGGATATGTTAAACTGGGCTCAGATGATGCGCCAAGTATGGTTAAGTCTAGTACAGAAGACAAAGCTATAAGCGAGTTGGTTAGTTCTCAGGGCTGGGGATCACTAAGCGGATACTATGTGCCAAAGGCGATCTATAAAGACTTAACAAACGCAGTTCTTGCCGAAGACAGTTTTGGTGCACTTCTTACCCGTTATACCATCGGTGCCTTCCTTAAAGGCAAAGGTATATCTCAGTACAGTAAAACTGTTCTGTCCCCAATTACCCAAGTGCGTAACTTCACCACGGCTGTAAGTTTCGCCCTGGCAAACGGCAACGTGCCGATGATCGGTAGAGGCGGCAGCTTGAGCGACTCTGCAAAACTGGTGTTCTCAAACATTACAAACCGAGGGTCTGATGCTGTGTTCGACGATCTGTTCGATGCACAGCGACGAGGGGTCCTTGGTACAAACGCAGAGTTACGAGAGATTCAAGACACACTAAGCAAGGGCGTGGATGTCACGGCCCGCGGTCCTCAGAGCTTTGCCGATACGGTGCTTGGGGAAAGACTTGGTGGTGCCTTACGTGGCGTGACAAAACCCGCGGAAGATTTGTACCAGGGCTCAGACGACTTCTGGAAGTATTTCAACTACCACGCTGAACAAGCCAAGCTGCGCAACGCATTGAAGGGTGCAACTGAAGAACAACAGATTGCATACCTGACCAAAGGACAGGGCAGCGATCTACCCGTTGAAGAGTTAATCAAGGACCGTGCTGCGCAGATCGTGCGTGACACCGTTCCTAACTACAGCAAAGCTGCATCTGAAGCGATCCGCTACGCTCGTCGTTTGCCTGTCGGTAACTTTATTACATTCCCAGCAGAGATGTATCGTACAAGTTTCAACATTGTACGTCAGGCTCTGAGTGATATGGCGTCGGACATTCCTGCTATCCAAGCGCGTGGTCGGCAGCGGTTGATTGGCTTCACTACGGTGGCGGGTGTTGCCCCGATGGCTGCGCTTGATCTAGGCTCTGCGATCAGCGGTGTAAGCAAAGAGGTAATGGAGGCTTACAAACGGTCCTTTGGTGCGTCGTGGGAGCAGGGATCCGTTCTTGTCCCCATCGACCAGGATGAGGACGGCAAGCTTCGCTACTTTAACTTTAGTACATCGAACCCATACGACAGCTTGTTCCGCTTTGCTAACCGCGCATTTACGGAAGTCGAACGTGGCGTAGAACAGAAACAAGATATCGACAAGATTGTTTTTGATACGATGGTTGGCACTCTGGGTGAGTTGTTCTCTCCTTTCTTCGGTGAGGCGATGCTTACAGAAGCCTTGGTGGACATCACGGCTCGTGGTGGACGGACTAAAACAGGGGCTCAGGTTTACAACCCCGAGGACAATGACGGCTTGAAGATCCAGAAGATGTTCAACCACGTTCTGGATACGATGCTACCAAACGTAATTCCTGTGAACGTTTCTTCTGGTGAGTTTGAGCCAAGTCGTTTCCTTCGAGGTGTCGTTGGATCAAAGTACCCAGACCTAATCGACCCTAAAGATAAGTTTGGTCGGGAGCGTAATGCTCAAGAAGAAATCCTTCGTCAGTTTGTCGGTGTGACACCGTTAGAGTTTGATCCGAAAAAGAACGTCGTCTTTGCCGCCAGAAGATTGAAGCGGGCACAGGATGATGCGCGACGGATTTTCAACTCTCGTACAGATGATGGCAATGCGACAGGGGAATCTTTGTATAACGCGTTTGTTGCTGCAAACCAAGCAAAGCTTCGTGTGGACCGCGAGTATTACCAAATGCTCAAAGATGCACAGGAACTTGGCCTAAGCCAACGTGAGATTCGTAAGCTTCTACAAGAAGAAAACATTGGTGGTTGGAAGAGCCTTATCAAGGGCAAGTTCACGCCGATGGATGTCACAGACGAGCAGAAACGAAAGATGCGGAAAGCAGGGGTCTATTCTGAGTTTGATAGAAGACTAGCCCGAGATTTGCGTCGCACGTTTAAAAACATTCCGTTGGATGTACGTGGTGCACCAGAGGTTCCAGAGTTTGATGCGCAGCCCGAACCATCCATTGTAGATCCTTTTGCAGCTTCGCCCGCGGTTCCTGCACCACAACCCACGGCTCCCGCTCCTGTACCTACTATACCCACGGCTCCTGCACCACAGGCGCAGCCTCAGAGCAATACGCGTTCGCTTCCGTTCTTGGGATCTAATCCGATTAATGCGCTGCGGAACATGGAGATTCTACAGCGCATATCTGGGGGTCAATAATCTGTTTCGATTGTAACTTCGACTCCATTGCCGCCAAAAATCTTTACAAGGTCGTCAGCAGCAGCTTCCGTCTCTTCCAGAATTTCCATGTCGTTTGTCAACGAAGCAAGCTGTAAGGTTAAGTCAACAAACTCCATCAACATCTTGATCTGCATAGGATGCATGTCTTTTAAACCTAATGTTTTGCCAATGTTTGGATCAATCATTCTACTTCTCCCCAATCTGGTTTGATATCTACGTCGATTTTAGAGGGGACCTTGAGCGGTACGCCAGTCTCCATAATCTCCTTAATCCTGTCTGTCTGCTCTTGGCTCTCTATGTTAAAGCATAACTCATCGTGGACCGTGAGCATAGGAGTAAGTCCCTCGGTGTAGCAATCTAACATTGCTTTCTTTGTTTGGTCTGCCGCTGACCCTTGGATCAGCCTGTTCAGTGCCTTGTATGTGAAGGCGCGTTTAATACGTGGGCCGTACTCCTTCAGAGCTTCGTCGTACGGTAGGGGTCTGCCTACGCCGAAGGTAAGAGGCTCCCAAAGTGAAAACCTGCACTTACGGCCCAGTAGAGTGCGTATCTGTCCGTTGTCCGCTGCTTGTTTGGTAGCTGTGTCCGCCAAACCTTTAACGAACGGCACCTTGTTGTGGTGCTGCTTGATCAAGTTCTTTGCGTCTGCGGCAGGAATACCAAGCTGATCCGCAAGTTTAGCAACGCCCATGCCGTACATAATCCCAAGGTTTACTGTCTTGGCTTGCTTCCTCGTAATTCCGGCTAGGTCCGCCACCATCTGGTGCAGGTCCACGTCCCCTGTGTTGAACTCTTCAACGATGTCATCAACTACATGGTGCCGCATGTAATCAGGCATGGACGCTGCAAAGTGCACCAAGAGCCGCGGTTCTTGGCTCGAATAGTCGAACGATCCCCACTGGCATCCATCTTCTGGGATGAACAGACCACGGATCATCTTCTTGATGTCTGGGTCACGCGCAGGAATTTGCTGGAGGTTTGGGTTCGACGACGAGAATCTACCCGTTACGGTCCCGCCCTCGTCCCGACGGGTGGAGTGCAGTTCCGTGTGGATGCGTCCGTTGTGCTCGTGCCGCAAGATGCTGTCGATAAAGGTGGCGTCGGCCTTGTCGAACTCACGCAACTTAACCAGAGCCTGACAGACTTTAGCTGGGTGATCATTGAGCCACGCCTTGGTGAACGACGGAGCATTGCCTCCAGTAACAACTTCTTTTTCCTCTTCGGTTCCGTCTTCTAGTGTGGTCTTTTCTATGTGAGATATGATTGGCGTCCGTGGGTACTCCATACCCATCGCATCAAACATCTTAGCGATGGATGCTGATGCCCAGATATCGACCTTCATCCCCGCCTCGCGCTCGATGTAGTCGCGCAACACGGCTGTCTTCTCTTTAATAATCTTCTTGTTTCGGTCAGCCTTGTCCAGATCGACACGCACCCCATTGCTCCGCATGTCGAGCATACACGGAATCAGCCCTGTCTCGACGTTCCAAATCTCCCAGAGTTCCTGCTTCTCAAGTTCTATCTTCAACGCTTGCCACAGTTTAAGTGTCGCCACGGCATCCTGTTCTGCATAGGACCCCACATACTTGGGCGGAAGCAGGTACATGCCTGACTTAGGATCAACGCCCCACTCCTTGGCGGCGGCTTGCAGTAGCTTCTCATCTTTACGCAGGGACACATAGTCACGGGCCATTGCATCTAGGCCAAAGGACCAACGGTTCTCGTCAATCAGTGCGCCAGTGATCATCGTATCGATGATCCGGCCTTTGACTTCTACGCCCTCGGCCCGTAGCCATCCCGCATCGTAGGTCGCGTTGTGCATAATTACGTTCATGTCAGGCACAGACAGTTGTTTGGCAATCCATTTGAGCGTGAACTTCGGATCAAGGTTATGTCCGTTCTCATGCCTCATGGGGAAGTAACCTTTGTATTCCCCCGCAGCCACAGCTATCCCGATAATGTGCCCGTCTTTACGCGCCCATCCTGGCCCTAGAGTTTTGATATTCGGATCATACGTCTCAAGATCCACAGCCACCTCTTTGTAGGAGGTCAGGTCAGGATACGCTGGTGGTATGTTCCAATCTACATCTATCAAATCCAACTCATGTTTGATCTGATGGTGTAGATCACTCCCGAATAGATTTCTTTGCATGGTTTCGTCTGCTCTCAATGAATTTATTTTTGCTGTTTTCTACTTGCTGCCAGCGCACATGCGCCGATAACTCTGCAAGTATGTGGACGAATTGACTAGGTTCGAACTTCGCTACTCTAACACCATCCTCATACACATTCATCCCATTATCTGTAACTTCCCAAGTATACCTCATTTTTCTCCCCCCAAAGCTGCGTACCCACAGATGTCCACCCATCCGTCCATGTGATTAGACTTCATCAACCGTGAACATTTCATCAGGATCATGCATACTGCCACTTGTTCTCTCGTTATCTTCGTACCAAGGAACACGGACCATAGATCTGCTATGTCTTGGAAGTTCTGTTTAGCGTCGCCGTAGTCTTTGTTGCGGTCCCCGTTGATAAGGTTCTCTGCCTGTTTGAGGATCTCATCTCGTTTCATATCGTGTACCTGTATTTGTTATTGCTCTGTAGAATGTAGAGGTTGTGCCTTGCCCGTGTGACCGCAACGTAGAACGCACGGTGCTCATCGTCAGGGTGGTCACTCTCCACACACGCTCTGGTCGACGCTAGATACACAACGCAGTTGTCATCCTCCCCACCCTTCATCGCATGGAAGGTGGAAAGTTTAATCCTCGGCTCTGATAACAGGTCATCGCCCCGTCTTTCCATCGCATCTATGTAGTCCCGCTCGGCTCCGCCCACGCGCATAACCTCATACGCACTCTGCTCTGGCCCCGCCAACAATCCAAACTCCTCCTGCAATCGATCCATGTTGAGCTCCGCATCGGGGGCCAACAGGTCTAGCATCTGGGTCGAGCCGCGCTTGACGACGGCGTTTTGCCCCTGCTTTGGAACTGATGAGTACAGATCCTTGATCCTTTGCAGCCCCACAGATTTGCCCGCACACAGATCATCCCATGTGTACAGGTTTGCAACGAGCTTTTCTGACACACTGGGTCTGCCCTTCAAAGAATACTTGAAGCCCATCTCCTTGATCCGCTTTGCCAAATCGTGAACGTACCCGTTGGTCCGAGCCATGATAGTCCATGAACCCTCGTACAAGGGTATCTCATCGAGGTATGTCACCCATTCGACAGTGCCCTCTTCTTTTCTGGGCTTGAACACTTTGACGTGACGATCCTCAATCCGGTTGGCAATGGTCACAGCCAACCTGTGCACAGATGCAGGGATCCGGTACGATTGCTCAAGCACCTCCACTTGATCCGTGCTTGTGTTAAAAACACTAACATCCACGCCCGTCCAACGGTGGATGGCCTGATCGTCGTCGCCAGCAATAAAGACTTGGTCAGATGTGTCAGCAATTTTTGCCGCCATCTCCCACTGCAATGGCGTGAAGTCTTGAGCCTCGTCGATAAACAAATAGTCAAGAGCAGGGGGCTCCCCCACCTGTATGTACTTATCAATCATATCAACGTAGTCGAACTTATTTGTCACCCGCTTGTACTCTTCGATCTGCTCATGCAGTTGCACCAACTTGGGGTAGAACAAACTACGGTCCGCCGTCTCGTTAAACTCCGTGTTCAAGTCCACCATTCGCAACCGTGCTCGGCCCACCATCTGTAAGTACACGGCCCCCGAACCTCCAATCGAAGGCAGTGACAAACCATCCTCAAGGTTGTTGGTCATCTTGCCCTCAAAGGTCAGGCCCACCATTTCCCCAATGTTGTCATAGTCCTGCTTGTTCATAATGTCGGTAGGCTGTAACCCTAAACCACGGAATCCAAACGAGTGGCTCGTCCGCATAAACGGAAAGTCTTTTGGCTCCAGTTGGAACTCGGCACATGCCCGTGTCACCATCTCCTCGATGGCCTTACGTGTGAACGAAATCACCCCTATGCGTGAGGGGTGCGCTCCTTGTACCAAAGCTGCCTTGATTTCTTCTATCAAACGATAGGTCTTGCCGCACCCTGGTGGGCCCAAGATTAGTTTAGCTTTCGGTATCATATTCTTTTCCTCGTGGTCTTGAGTTGACCCAATCCTCGATCTCGCTAAGAACCCAGCGACTAGACGACCGCTTGTTGGTTTCGTCACCCAACACAATCGGTTGTGGAAAACTGGTCGAGTTATGCGCCAACTTGTAAACGTAGGATTTAGACACCCCAAGCAGGTCAGCTACCTCTCCCACGCGCAACAGTCTGTTAGAATGGGATGTCATTACTCATCTCCTTTTTTGACAATTCTACTTCTTCCTCATCAAATGCAGGGACAGCCCAACACCGTACAGTGCTTCTCTTTTCCCCCTTCGGTGTTCTTTTGACTACATTCAAATGGGTGTTGTCCCCGCCCAAGTCCCGTATCATTTGAGTAACCGCGCCTCGGCTCTCCACTTTGAACCTGCGGTTATGCAAGAACTCTAGCAATCCATCCAGTTTGAACTTCGTCACGCCGCCATCGGTCCACGGCTTGCCCATATCGATTTCCTCTGGTGCCATCGCACGAATATGGCCCGTGCAATAGGTGCGAAGCAGGTCGGAGAACTGTCCCTTGATTGTCAATTCCGCTGGTACATCGAGGAGCGTGGCTTGGTTCATCAAACTGTTAACCATCTGCTGCCACTTCTGTGCCTTGGTTGTCGGCGGCATGAACATACACTGGTCCATGCAAGCCCGTTGCCAAAGCGTTTGGTTCTGTAGCTGCTCCGTCGTCAGCGTAATCCGTGTGCCGTTCACATCCATAAAGTACAGGCGTGGCTCGGACAGCATGATCGTCAAACCACCAACCTGCGGTGCATCAGGAGCCTCGCTTCCAATGCCATATTTAGACATCGCACAGAGCGATGGGTCACAGTAAGACTTGAACGGCTCGTCCTTGCAGGTGTACCCGTAGTCTTTCTTCTCATGCTGACTGATGATCGTCGTCACTTCTTTGGCTGGCAGCGGGGGGGAGAAGAGTGTACGGTTGTACTCCTCCAGTGACTCCTGCCAACTGTCAGGGAATTTATTCTTGCAGTACACCGCTATCATAAACAGCAGCTTGTTCCGAGGCTCAGACAATGGCCCGTTCTGAAACAGATACCGTAGGCACGGTGGTCCATCCTCAAAGTGTTGACGCACCTTCTTAACTGTACGCACCAGTTCCAATTCATCCAGCGATGTACGGTGGTCTTCGATCCAATCCAAGAACTCATCTAATTCCATGGCCTCGGTCGCCCCGTTATAGCAAAACCGTTGCGGCATCTCTGCGTCAAAGTATGGCATGTTGATGAAGTTGCCCACGTCCCCACGCTCGGCAATGATCTGATCCTGCTTCGGGAATATCTCACACCCACTGTGCCCCAACAAGATCGACATCTCCGTAAGGTACTCACGAACAATCGCGGCCTTTTCAAATTCTTTAAGAAACAAATACAAGTGCGCCCCGCCAGACTTAGATCGGCAATGCGCCAGCGGTAAATCCAACTGCTGTATCTTTTGCTGCAACTCTCTGTGGTTCAGGTCGTACACATCGATGTCGATGGCCCCAAATTTACACTCGTTGTTCTCGTTGATTGGTATCGCACCAACGCCGTGCTTCCCATCTATGTGGTCCTGCACCAGCTTCTCGGTCAGTGGCTCCCGAACAATTCTACTTTGACTTTCTGCTTTACCGTTCCGACTAACACGACCAACAACAGTCGTACCGTGAGCGTTCGTCGCACCGACGTACGCGGCAAGCAGCCTTTTTGCTTGTGACATAAACTGCTCCTAATGTGAATGGTGGGGGAGGGTTGAGTGGACATGTGGATCCCTCCCCCAAACTGCTTAGAACGGAATGTCGTCCCTTTCAGAGTTGGATTGAGTGTCATTACCCATCTCTGGTGCAGCTTTCACTTCACCAGCCGCAACGCTATCGCGGAACGACTTGGCTTCCAATAGGAGTTCGCGGTTCTCTAACAAACCGACCTTCTCGACAGAATAATTAAACCATGAACCTTGGTCATTAGCTTCCTCAACTGTCGTAAACCTCCACTGTGTAGCAAACAGCGGTGGCGTAATCAACTGCCCTGTCTTAGGGTGCTTGAGTTTCTGCATCGCAATCTGCGTTTTCCAACGTCTACTAACCTTCAACTGAGACGACTTCATGTCGACCACAACAGGTTGGAAGCCGCCATCGTCATCCAAGATCAGGCAATAGTGTTGATCTGATTTGACCAACTCGTTACCTGTCGGAAGCATCTCCTTCGCACCTTGGCGCTCGGTCCGTTTCAGTATTGGGTCCGTTGCCGAAATCTCGCCACGGAAACCACCACCCTGCTCACGCGGCGTGAACTCCAGATACTTTGTGGTTTGGAAACATGGGATGATAGTTATTCCATCTTCGCCTGTCCAAAGCTGCTTTGTCACAGTGTTAAACATGTCGCCCTGTTCTGCACCTTCAATGTACTCAGCTTCACGCTTCTTCAACTGTGGGGACATCGCTTGCAAGATACGAACGAACGGGATCTGCATCTCCGAACTGTCGTATGCTGTACCTTCACCCGCATACTCAAAGATGTCATCCAATACATCTGTGCTTAACTCTGCACTTTTTTTCTTTGCAACTGCGGTAGCCATCACGCTTTCCTCCGAATTTGTGCTGCGTTTGAAATGAACGCCCCGAACATATCGAGGTCGATTGGTTTGCCATCCGTCACACGTTCCTTCACGAACGCTTTCAGTGTGGACGGATGTACGTGGGTCTTGGTGCTCGGCTCAAAGCCAGCGTCTTCCAAGATGCTGATCACATTCTTGGCGCTGTTGTCCTGACCCTTTCCAAAAGAACAAGTCACATCGTTCTTAATGATGTCGTCGCACCCGTTCTCTCGCAGCCATGCGAAGGCTTCGTCTTTGCGATCCGCTGGGATCGATGCGCTCACGATCATCTTACGCTCGACGGTCACACCGTCTACGTCCAATCGCTCCACGCCCATCTCATCCATCAACTGCGGGATCGTCTCCACCGACATGCGATGCTTGTCCTGCTTCAATAGTTTAAGATGGTTTTCCGCGTCCTCGATCTGTTGTTCTACTCCGCGAAGTGCTCGGACCAGTTGGCTTAACTGCTTTCCTGTTCCTGTATCGACGTTAGCCAGTGCCTGACCTTCGTCAAATATGTCGTCGAATATATCGCTCATAAGTTTTTCCTCTTCAGGGTTGCTTTCTGCGGTAGCCTCGTGCTATCCGTAATGTAGACAATAGTGGAGATATGTAATGAGTGTCAACTACAAATTTAAATGTAAACCCTTCGACCACCAACTTTCAGCGTTGGATACAGGTTGGGATCGACCTGAGTTTGGCCTGTTCATGGAAATGGGTACGGGGAAATCAAAGGTTCTGATCGACAACATGGGCCTGTTGTATCAAGCAGGGCGCATCAACTTCGCTTTGGTCATCGCACCAAAGGGCGTGTACCGCAACTGGGTCTCCAAAGAAATCCCAGAACACATGTCCGAGGACATCCCGCATCGGGTGATCCGGTGGGTCGCGTCCCCAAACAAAACCCAACAGGCTGAGATGCGCTCGGTCAAGGACAAGTTCGATGGGCTCACTATCTTTGTCATGAACGTCGAAGCATTCTCTTCTTTGAAAGGTAAACAAGGGGGAGAGTGGATGGCTCGTGCGCTTGGGCCTCATGGCCTAATCGCTATCGACGAATCAACAACTATCAAAAACCACAAGGCCAAGCGCACTAAGAACTTGATGAAAATCGCATCGGGATTCAAGTACAAAAGACTGTTGACGGGCTCCCCTGTGACAAAAAGTCCAATGGATATATACGCACAGTGCGAGTTCCTGAGACCAGGTCTTCTGGGATACGACAGCTATTACGCTTTCCAGGGTAGATACGCCATCGTGCAACGCAAAACCATGGGCTCACATGCGTTCCAGCAGATCGTCGGTTTTCGCAACTTGGATGAACTGACAAACAAGATCGACATGTTCTCATACCGCGTCCTTAAAAAAGACTGCCTCGATCTACCCGACAAAATATACACCGTTCGCTATGTCGGCATGACCACCGATCAAGTAAACATGTACAACCAAATCCGGCAACACGCCATGGTCCTATTGGAAAACGGCGAGATGTCCACGGCCCCCGCCGTCATTACCCAGATGCTACGACTGCAACAGATCCTGTCGGGCCACCTCAAAACCGACGACGGTGATACCATCTATTTCCCGTCCAAACGCATGGACTCCCTCAAAGAAATTCTTGAAGAACATGACGGCAAGGCAATCATTTGGTCCCGTTTCCGGTACGACATCCAACAGATCACGCGTACGCTAAACGAAATCTTTGGTGAAGGGAGCGCCGCATCATACTATGGGGATACATCAGACGACGTCCGACAGTCCATAGTCCAAACATTCCAGAACCCAAACTCAAAGCTCCGGTTCTTCGTAGGCAACCCCGCCACCGCTGGGTACGGCCTGACGTTGACCGAAGCAAACCTCGTGGTGTACTATGCCAACGATTTTAATCTCGAAACCCGAGCGCAGTCAGAGGACCGCGCACATCGGATCGGTCAAAAGAACAACGTGACCTACGTCGACCTAATAACTGAGGGCACAATCGATGAGAAGATCGTGAAGTCCCTCCAAGCCAAGATCGACATCGGCGCAAGAGTTCTAGGTGAGGAAGCAAAAGAATGGCTGAAACTAAAACCGACTACGAAGCTATAACCAAACTGATGGAAGAACGTGCCACGGGATACGCGTCCCGTGACACCGCAGCAAAAGAACTGGCTGAAATGATCGGGCTCGACATCGATGTCGCCCGTGCCTTCTGCTCAAACCTCAAGCCCAGAGGATCCGCAGGGATTGCCGAGGTGCGTGGGTATAAGAAAGGCGAGTTCCCCAAAAAGAAAACCCCGCCAGAGCGGGGCTAGTTTGTGAGGCAGTAAGGGCCACAGGCGTGAGACTCTTACCAATCGAGCAGTCGTTCGATAATTCAATCTATCATGCCGCTTCCATCTCCGCAACAGCTTTGCGAATAAGAACCGAAAGTTGACGCGACATCGAACGCTGCTCACTGTCGGCAAGCTTCCGCAGCAATTCATGGTCCTCCTTAATCAGACCAACATTCTGAAACTGCACCTTGTCTTTTTCTTTTAACTTCTTTCGTGCCATTTTTGTCTCCAGTTGTAAGCCAGTTGGTATCAGCTTATACAACATTTGTTTCTAGTGTTCAAGCAGTTCGCACTTGATACAACGCCATGGAATGTCGTCACGTTTGTCCGCATAATTTGGAATGCAGTGCGCTATGACCTCGTCCCCTTCTTCCAAGTTGACCTTGTCCATCAGCCGCTTGCTAAAAAATACAGCGTCCCCATCGTCGTTCACACCAAAACCACTGCCTGAGTAGGTCGTCGCTTCGATCAAAACAACCATCTCCGCGGTCTCAAACTTGTTCTTAGTCTCAAAACCTTGGCTCATGCGTTTCTCCTTGGTTGTGTTTGTTCTTATAATAATTGAGTTGTTGAACAAGGCCCTCAATCCTCGGATCTCGGTAGTTCTCCCACTCGATGTCGTCGATCTGCTTCTGTAGTCTTTTGATTATGTCGCTTATCAGATCCAATTCCATCGTCCTTCTCCCATGGTGGTTGAGACAAGGATACAGTCTCCTGACCATACGCCATCTTGCGCTTGTACCCCTGCCACTCTTTCTGTGCTTCTGTCCATCGGCTCATATCTTCCTCCCCGCTTCTCGAAGTGCGTTCACAAAATTATCTAGCTCTTCACGAGCAGCAAACAATTCACGTTGTATGTTTGGACGGGCATCCTTCCGGTATCGCTCATCCTGTAAATTGTCCACTTGCTGCTTGAGCCATTTCAATTGTGCTGCTTGGAACGTGCTCAACTGCTCATCACCCATTTTTTATAACCTCCGGTCTTGTTTCGGGCCTTAATGTGTACGAAACCTCCTCCGATACATAACACTCCATCATGATGTCGGTGCCGTACAACTCATACAAATGATCATAAAGAGGATCAAACAGCCTGTCGTTCATCGCCTCAATGCATCGGCTCTCCCGATCATACCATACCGCCGCTTTAACTGGCTCACCGTCAATCGCGTAACTGATCACCAACGCAGTATAGTAATAAATCATCTGACAACTTCCCAAACATTCTCCCGCGCAACATTGTCCTCAGTGTCCCTGATCAAACCCTTGTTGTGCAAAGCAGTCAGGGTCGTCCGAATAATCGTCAGCTTCAAACCTGTTCGATCCGCCAACTGCCGCGCAGTCCCCGCACCTCGTTCCAACTCAGCTAGGATCTGCTCCTTCCTCGTTAGCTTTTGATTTGTGCGCCGCTTACGCGTCAACCTATCCCACATTTTCTTGAACATCGCTCTCTCCTTTCTCTCTAAGAACTTCCGCAATCTCCTCTATTGCTGTCAAGTTTAACCCAAAATTCTCCGCACAACCACGGTATCTGCTCAACCAGGTCGCCAATGCAGTCGCAGCCTGTCGCCGCAACTCACGCTGCGAGTCCTCACTGTCAGGATCAAACCGCTCGTAACCCCCACCGCTCTTGCGCAACTTAACTGGACTTATAAACGTAGGATACTCCCTCACAGTTATACTCACCACCTGATCCTCGGGAGCCGAATCTTGAACCACGATCCTCAGACCACTCGCCATCTGACGCGCCATTTGTATGCGCCACTGTCGTGCAGCTTCTTGATCTTCCATCCCATAGAACCACTCATACGCCTCATGGTCAGGCTGTCCACCCAACCAATCCACGAACTCCGCAGGATGAAACATGTTGCGGCCCGATGCCGCTAGGTAATCGTCAATAATTCTTTGACGTTCTTTCTTTGGAAAACCAGCCATTTCTTTTCTCCTTTTCTAGCTGTTTAGTTGACCGCCATGACCGACCTTGTCGGAACCCAACCCGCCAGACCCGACCTTGACTCGACCGCCGTACCGTGACCGCAACCCGACTGACCGCAACGGGACACATCATGCCGCGCCTCGACCGCCTTGACCCGCCCGAACATATCTGACCCGTCCAAACGCAGCCGTGACATACCTCGACCGCCTTGACACACCGCATAACAACGGGACACAACGCAACACACCCAACCTAGACCGCCATGACACGACCTGACCGAACCCGACATACCTCAACTTATCACTCCATGACCGCCGTACCTTGCCCCGCCAAATCGTGACGCAACTTATCACAACGGACCGAACCCAACCTTGACCGCCGTAACTGAACCAACCCATACCTCAACTTGTCGTAACACAACAGAACGCACCTCGACCGCCAAACCTTAACCTGTCGTAACTTAACGTGCCCAACCTCTTCGCGCCGTAACCCGACCGCCGTACCGTGACCGCCAAACCAAAACGGGCCATGCCTGTGCCGAACCCCGACTCACCGTGCCCTTCCAAACCGGACCGTGCCCCGACCGACTGACCCCGCCTCGCCATAACCGAACGCAACGAACCAGACCCAACCCGACCTCGTCACACCTCGACCGCCTGAACTAACCTAATTCAACCGAGCCTTACCCCAGCCAACCTAATCCCGACCGTATAACCTTGACCAAATGGAAGGGGGCACTCGGCCCCCGATCCGTTGTTATTCCGCTGCAACGAGAGTAACATCTCGACGCATGCGCTCCTCTTCCATGAAGGCCATCAACTCAGCCGTCTGATCATCCGCATACTCTGGATTGTCCAAAGCCTCCTGCTGAACATCTCGATCCTCCAACATCAACTCATCCCACTCCTCTTGGAACGAACCCATGCTGTCCTCCGTCAATACTTGGAACGTGCCAAACGATCCTCGGCCCTTCTCCTGTCGGAAGTCTCCTATCCCAACAATCGATCCCGCGTTCGTCAACAACGACACAATCGAATACGCAGACAACGTCGGCTGAACATACGCAATGTCAACCTCCGCACACCAACGTGGCAAGTACGCACGGGTCCGCATGTCTGGCGTCTTGTTCATGTCCGCAGACCGAACCATGTCAATCTTCAACTGCGGCTTGCCCCAAATCTGAACGTGCGTCTGTGGCAAAAAGATTAAACGCTGCACACTCGTCTTCGTAATACCGTCAGTCTCCAATGCAGCAGTCGCCATCGCACCCTTGACCCCAGGTGCAGGGAAACATAACAACGTCTCCCCAAACGGCTTCTTGTACACCGAATCTCGGTACTCTTGCTCTGGATTGTGCTTGATCTCCTTACGCTGCGCAGCAGTCTTCTTACCGCCACCAATCAACAGATCACGCATAGCCTTCGAACTCATGCTATTAAAATACAATGGGGTCGTCCCCATCATGCGTAGCTTCACGCGACCCTGCTTCAACGGTTGGATCTCCAATGCTGCTTCTTGTGGTGCTTTCTTAGTTGCCATGATGTTTCTCCTTACTGGCTTAGTTGAAAGTAAATTGTTTGTGACATGTTGTTAAGTTGTATGTCAACAACTTTTTTAATCTTTTTTCTCCACCTCCTTCAGTTCCACTGGTTCGCTGTAAATATCGAGGATCGCAATGCCCTCCTTCTCTGCACCCGTTAAGGCACAAAACTCTTCACGCGCAGCCTTCGCAGCATCCGCTGCGTTCAGTGCTTCAACCAACACCAACCGCTGCACAACCCCCTCGCATACAACCTCATACGTCTTCATCTGCACACTCCATACATATCTCTGCATCTTGGCCCATGATCATAGTCACTGGCATCCCACAATCGCACAGCCGCTCCATCTTACCGTCACCGCTGCACGTCTCGCAGGTTTCAGTCTCGACATCGATCACGCCAACGTCACGAGATGGACCACGATACCGTGGGTATTCCACCTCAATCGTGCCGTCCCCCCAACAGTCAGGACACGGCGTCATGATCGGCGTCTCTTGCAACTCAAGCAACATCTCTTTCATCTTACCCATCACGCGCCCCTTTCTTCCTCATGAATTGAAACCATCTGGGGGTGATTGTCATAGAGCCAAACAATAAACGACGGTTGATTTCGTTCACCCTTCACAAAATAACCTGTGCAGGGCCCATGGTCGCAATCTTCCGAATGCACAATCGTCGCGTCATAATATCCTTCATCGATATTCATGATACATCCTCCCTGTACTCATAGTTGTAGTTGAACTCGGCATCCAAATAATGCCACGCCTGTTCATACTCATAGTCGTAGTTCTTCCCACCGTTTTCCATCTCATCTTCAGCCAGAAGATGCGCCCAATGGTTTAGACTAGGCTCATGGTTCAACTGCAATTCCTCTTGAAACCATACGTTGTGTTCCATCACTCAACCTCCACACTAATCTTATGCATACTGATACTCCTCAATAAAAGCGAACCCGCCGCCGTTGCCCTCTTCGTCCATCGACAAAGACATCTCAACAGTCTGTCCGCCCAACCGCAACGTAAACACAGGGAACGGCTCCAACGCATACTCGTCCTCAACAAACCGAAACCCTATAATCTTCGCTCCAACCAACTGACTGTAATACTTCTCCATATCCATCACGCTTCCTCCCACTGTAATTCAAAGTTTATCCCATGGTACCGACAGTAACCCAATGCCGCATACGTCTTATTCGCATCCTCGTGATCCGAAATTAATGCACGAGCCTTGCCTCGGTCATCCAGAACGAGCGTCAGGAAATATCCATTGTCTCCATCCCACCATGATACGATGCGCCCTTCGTCACTTGACGTCGTGAAACTCTCACCAAGAACCTCGGTCAATCCCGATACAGCCCAAACAAAATTACTGATGTTTTTGGGCATGTAATTCTTTTCAAGTTTTTCTAAATCCCACTTAGCCATCACGCTCTTCCTCCAATCTCAGATCGTGCGCCTTGTCCTCCAAAACGTACGCAATATCTTCCGCAAACTCATCAGACAAAAGCCCATCTCGAAACAGCTTCGCCCAATGCTCCAACGACTGTATAAACAACGCCCTATCCATTACGCGTCCTCCTCTGGCATCGGGACAATATGCTGTAAGAACTCTGGGTGATCGTTCACCAGTAGATACTCATACAGTTCCTGAACCTTGGTCCTTGGACCATACAGGTGTACTTGTTGATAACAGTGATTCGGCATTTCTCTTTCCTTTGTTACTTGTTGAATACTTGTAGGTTAATTGAAAACTGTGGGGGTGTCAATCCCCACGTTCGTTCTCGAAAAAATCCTCCACCATTAAATGCACACGGTACAACGTGTCGATTGCAAAAGACGAGGATTGGCTGTCGTCCCAGAGATACAACTTCCTGATCGTGGGATAGGAAATCCCGTCCCATTCAATACGCATCGTGTAGAAATGATTTGTGTCATGCATACGATCAAGAAATGCCTTGATCGAACCGCAACGACCAACAGCAATTTCTAACGCATGTTGGATTTCAGATATTTGTTTGTGGGGGTGTTCCATTTACACTTACTCCTATAATTATAATTATTTTTATAGCAGGTGTAAGGAAAAAGGCAAGCGGTTCGCGGCTCTTGGTCCTGAGTTTACCCTTATAACAGTTTTTTCTAGATTTTTACGACCACCGTTCAACCCCTTTCAAATTTAATGTAATCAGCGTAATAAGTGTAATCACCCATTGAAAACATTGCAAAAAACTGCCCTGAGAAGATTACACTTGATTACATTTATTACGTTTTGCTGGAGAAAACCCCTATACTAGAGTTGCACTGGGTGCATGAGCCCCTTTGCAAACGCATAGCTCCACCTGTCTATTGAAAACTTTTTGCCCTTGGTTTAACTTGTGGTCAGAACACAACGAGGCAGACATGGCATCCCTTGAGAAGAAGATTGAACAACAACACGGTCGCCAACTGACCAACCGACAGAAGACGTTTGCTAGACACATTGTCGAGGGCATCTACTCGAATGCTGAGTGTGCAAGGAAAGCAGGGTATGTAAAAACAAAGGCCAAAGACTATGCCTCTGTTCTGCTTAATGGCAGAGACTACCCACATGTTCTGGAATATATACAGGAACTAAGAGAGGAACGAGAGCGGCGATATGGTGTGACAACTATTGGTCAGCTTGAGCGGCTGCATAAATTATCCTTGGGTGCGGAAGACGCGGGGCAATTCTCTGCGGCAATCAACGCTGAAAAGATACGGTCTGCCTTGGGTGGTTTGACGGTTGACCGAAGGGAAAACATAAACACCATTGATCAGATGTCGCGGGATGAGATCACCGCTCGACTGGCTGCATTGCAGAAGCAATATCCTCAAGCGTTTGTGATCGAAGGTACAGCAAAGGATATTACACCGGATGAGCAAGGGACCAGAGGCGAACTTTTGGCAATCGATCAGGAACAACCTACCGAAGAATAGCTTTGCTACCCGCATTGAGAACAAGCACGGCGGCGGTGTGCCAGATGTCCACATGGTATGGGATGGCCTACCGTTTTGGATGGAATTGAAAGTAGCCAAATCGAGCGCAGTAAAAGTCTCGCCTCATCAAGTCGCTTGGAATATGGCATATTTTGTGCGCGGCGGTGCAAATTTTTTCTTAGTAAAGAGGGCCTTGGAGCGTGATCTATTTTTATTTCGGGGGGATGCGGGGCCCGACCTTGCGTCCTGCGGGCTGTCCTGCGGCCTTGGTACGCGGTTCACGGACCCTGCGGCCTTGTTCGAGGGCCTGCGGCCCGAGCTAGAGCGTATCCTGCGCCCTGCGCCTT
>Ga0208898_1000219_pt1 | contig 46614 bp, 40 predicted proteins | sample VirMetDEL_Mar_4_FD_184513 | JGI IMG/M metagenome (GOLD analysis project Ga0208898, IMG submission 184513) | Aqueous microbial communities from the Delaware River and Bay under freshwater to marine salinity gradient to study organic matter... | ecosystem: Environmental > Aquatic > Marine >... | reverse complement strand
ATGGTCCATATGGATATTCGTCAGCAACTGGTGGAACTGTTCGAAGATTGATCCCAAGTTATACTTTAGATACTAAGTCAAACAGACCACCAACATCAATATATCCTCTTGGATTCTTTGTAGATGATTGGAATTATACAGCTGATGGCGACTTAGATGAATATAATGGTAGATTCTGTAAGACTCCTGAATATCCCAATGGGATATATGCATATTTCTGCACAATTAATGCATCAAATAGTTCTGAAATTCCGTTTGTAAGTAACAGGGAACCTCTATTCCCATATGTATTAAATGGATTTAAGTTTAAGAAAAATTCATTTAATGATCAACCATCTTCTATTCAATCTCTTCCTATTTTGAATAGTGGTAATCTTGTAAGAAATACATATCCATATAAATTTGGATTTGTAGGATCTGAATATGATTATCTTGTCACTGACAATTTACAATCCACAGAACTTTCAGTAAGATCTATCAAACCTATCGGTATTAGTACAGTTACCGTAATTGATGGTGGTGAAGGATATAAAGTTGGAGAAAGACTGGTCTTTAACAATCAAGGATCTGGTGGCAACTCCGCTTCAGCAAAAATTAAAACGGTTGTTGGAAAAGGAATTAATCAAATTTCCTATGCAGAAACTACGGTTTCTAACATCGCATTTAACTATAATAATCAAGTTGTAACTGGTATTGCAACAACTTCTCATAATTTGTCAAACAATGATATTGTAATTGTAAGTGGTATTGGAACTGGTGAACTCAGTTTTATTGAAGGTGTACGAACAATTGCAGTTTCTTCTGTAACAGCTAGACTTGATGTTGGTATTGGTACAAGTGGTGTAACAGGAATTACCACAACCCTCAACCTGGAACTTTCTGGATCATCTGATGCAATTTCTGTAGACGATGTATTAATCGTAGGATCGACCCCAGAAAGACTTCGCGTTCTGTCTATTGATCGTGGAAATAATAACTATAGAGTTCGTCGTCAAGCAGGACTTGTAACTTCCCATGCGGCTGGTGAACTGTTGACGGTAGATGAACGGAAGTTTACCTTTATCGTTGGCGTTAAAACCGATCTGTCTATTGATCCAAATAAGAAGATTGTATTTAATCCACAAAATTCTATCGGTATCGGGACAACAGTAGTTGTTCAGTCTGTTGCTGGGGTTGGAACAACTACTGTAATACGGGTAAAATCAAACGATGGAACAATCCTTGCAAATCATGAATTACCTCCCTCTGGCTCTACTGCGGACAATAGTATTACGATTACAAATCATGGTTTTAGAACTGGAGAAAAACTGGTCTATGGTAGAGGACTTGTTGGAGTAGCTTTAACTGTATCGAATACTTTAAACCTAGCAAATCCATTTGATCTTGTTGATGGTCAAACTGTATATGCAGTTAATAAAGGTCAAAATCTCCTTGGTATCACAACAACTCAAGCTGGAATTGGAACAACTTCAACATCTCTATACTTCTTACCAGTTCAAAATGATACTGGCGTAGAACATTCATTTACAACACAGAATAAAGAATATGTTGGTTCTGTAAAGAGATATGATGTCACCGTTGGTACTAGTACTAGCCACAATTTGAGAACAAATGATAAAGTAACGGTAAATGTTCTACCAAGTTCTACATTATCCAAATCTATTGAATATGATACTGTTGCTAGAAGAACAATTGTAGATCCAAAGTATTTTACAACTTCTGCTGTAGGAGTCGGTACTTCATCTTCTATTATTACAATCAATAACCATGAGTTTGAGAGTGGTGACAAAGTACTTTATATTTCATCAAATCCAGCATCACCTCTTATCAACAAAGGCGAATATTATATTAAAAAGGTCGATGATAATAGATTCAGACTGTCAACAAATTACACTGATGCTGTAAGATTTAACGACAATTATATTGGTATTACAACTTTTGGATCTGGTACTCACAAGATTGCAAAGATTAATCCTTTGATAACTGCCACTAGAGGCAGAACTATTGGATTTGCTGTTTCTGATGGTAGTTTGTCAGATCTTAGACTTGAGTTCTTTGAGGATCAAAACTTCATCAACAGATATGATGGTTTTGGTATTAGTACCGAAGTAACTAGAAGTGGAACATCTGGTTCGGCCGGATCTTTAGTAAATCTCAAACTTTCCGAAAATGTTCCTTCTGTTCTATACTATAGATTAATCCCAACCAATCTTGATACCATTGATGTATCAAAGAGAGATAGTGTTCCTGATAAAGATGTCGTCAATGGTTCCAAAATCGTAGTTACCAATAGTGTATATTCTGGAACTTTTGGAATTACAACAACTTCTATTACTCAATACAAGTATCAAGTTGAGGAAAAACCAGAATCTTCTTCATATACATCATCTGGAATTACTACTTTCAAATATGTAACTAACTCACCTACAGCTGTTGGTCCAATCAATGAAGTTAACGTTACTTTCTCTGGTGTTGGTTATGAGAAGTCTCCTGGAATCAGCACCGTAAGAACAACCTCAGGTTTCAATGCTGTTCTTCGTGTTTATGATGAAAACATTGGTAAATCAAGATTTGATGAAGTTGTAAAGATTGGTTTTGATTATCCATCAGACAAATCGGTAAAACCAACGATTGATATTCCAGATTTTGTTACTTTAACGAAGAACTATAAGATTACTGAGGTTGGAGTTGTAACGACTGGAAGAAATTATCTGACACCCCCAGATATCGTTGTAGTTGGTAGACCAGATATTCAACTTCGTGCAAATCTTGAAGGAACATCGGTTGATTCTGTTGATATTCTTAGTAGTGCTCGTGGATTTAATGATGTTTCTAATCCTGCAAGAATATTTGCGGTTAGAAACAGTAATGGTATCGGTATTGTAACCGCGTCTTCAAATGGATCAACTAATTTCTTAACAATCTCTCAACCTACAGGTGGTTGGGCTGCAGATGGATCTAACTTCCCATTTGCGGTTGGGGACAAGATCTTTGTAGAAGGTGTTGGAGTTACAACATCTCCTCTAACAACTGGTGGATATAATTCTGATGATTATGACTATGTGTTCTTTACTGTTGCTACTAGAAATCCAACCACGGCACAAATTACTTATTCAATTACTGGACTTGGAACAACTGGTGGAACCTTTGATCCAAATAATAGTGCTGGTAGAGTCATTAGACGAAGAGATCTGCCAACTTTTGAGGTAAAGGTAGAAGCTGATGAGTTCTTGAGTGGTGAAAACGTCACCTATGGATCAAATGGGTCTGGTGTTGTATTTGAGAATGATGGATATAGTTCTATCACAAATACTTTACGAATTGAAAATACGAATTCTAAAATTGGAAATGGTCATGTTATCAAGGGATCTGTTTCTGGTGCAGAAGGAACAGTCGTTGATGTAAGATCATATGAGAAGTTCTTCAACACTGGATATAAAGCCGAAAGACCAAAGGGTTGGCAAAAAGACACTGGTAAATTAAATAATGACTTCCAAAAACTGGAAGATAATGATTACTACCAAGGTTTCTCATATTCTATTAAGAGTGAGGTTCAGGAAAAAACTTGGAAGGATCCCGTTGAAAGTATTATTCACCCAACAGGATATAAGAAGTTCTCCGATCTTGTAATTTCTTCTAATTCTACTGCTGGTTTTGCTAGAAGTAGAGACTTAAGAGTTACTGCTGGTGCAGCTAATACTTCCCTGTTCATTAACATTGATACCTTGAAATCATTCTATACTAGAGATGATTTTGACATTGCCTCAGAGGAAACAATTTCCAACGGTCTTTCTAAGTTTATTACATTCCAAAACAAAAAGATCACCACATTTATCAATATTGTTTCTAACAAAGTTGATAATATTGATGATATCTCTGGAAGTTTCACAGGAATTGGAACAACTACAAGTGCTTTACTGGTTGGTCTAACATCATTTAGACTCACTACAAATAACGGAAGTGAAATTCCATTCACCAAGGCGTTTGATGGATCCGACTCCTCTGTAATTTCTGTAGGATCTTCTATTATTAGAATTAATAATCATAATTTCCAAACTGGTGAGAAAATTAAATATGATCCTGGTAATGAAGTATATGGAAACAATAGAGTTGGTATTGAAACCACAAACAAAGTTATCGGTGGAGTTTCCACAAGTTTCTTACCAAGTCAACTCTTTGTCATCAAGATTGACAACAATAACTTCTCTTTGGCGGGATTAAACACTGCTGTCACTAACAACGAACCACTTACATTCCGTTCAGTTGGAACTGGATCTTTACATTCATTCGATGTAATTAACCCAGATAATAGAGTTATCATTGATCTTGATGGAATTATTCAGTCGCCTCTTTATAAGAGGAACGTTGGTGTCGCTCTTACTGAAGCCGTAGGTGTTGGATCAACTACGATTAAAGTTGTTGGAGTTACATCTATTACTGTTAACGATCTTCTTGAAATTGACAGTGAAATCTTGCAGATTACTACTGTTGGATTTGGATCAACAAATGTTCTTGTTGTAAATCGCGGTGTTCTTGGTAGTTCAGCTGCTGCACACACAGTCGGTGCGGCTGTTACCATGAAAGCCGGTGATTTCCACATCGTTAAAGATGTAATTCACTTCATTGATCCTCCATATGGACCTGTAGGTGTCAACACTCTACAACCTGGTATTTCTACACAATCCAGTTTTGCTGGACGTATCTTTAACCGACAAGATCCAACAACAAACTTCGTATTTGATGATATCTCGGATGGATTTACTGGTATTGGAAAGACGTTTACACTACAACAAAATGATCAAGATGTTACAGGAATTGTAACCACCAAATCTGGTGATGGAGGATCTGGAGAAGTTATTAATAACGGTGTTGTTCTAATCAACAACATCTTCCAGAGACCGATTGTTGATTATACAATGGATCAAAAACAAGATCCTGGTATTGGTGCATCTATCTTCTTTAGTGGAGATGATAGAGAAAGTCTCCCTAGAGGCGGAATTGTAAATCGTGTTACTGTAGGATTTGGATCTGGATATCAGAACCTTGTTGCGGCTGCAGCAACTGCAATTATTAATGGCGCTGGTTCTATTGAATCTGTTACCGTAACTGGTGGTGGATCTGGTTATAGATCTTCCGATTCTGTTAGTATTCAAGTCTTGAATCCTCTTGGAATTGGATCCACCGCTGTTCTTTCTGCAACCGTTGGTTCAGCTGGAACTGTTACTGGAATTACTACTATAAGTGGTGGCACTGGATATGCATCTACAACTCCGCCAATTATTATTGTTGGTATTCCAACAGCATATTCAAATGTTTCGTTTACTGGCGGTCAAGGCAGCGGTCTTAAAGCGACAATTGTAGTTGGTACTGGTGGTAGTGTAATTGACTTTGATATCACTAATCGTGGAATTGGATATGCCAATGGCGATGTTCTTACAGTTGCCGGTATTCCAACAGATTCAAATGTTGGTGCAGGATTCAGTGCATTTACATTTACTGTAGATGAGACATATAATGACAAATTCTCTGGATTTAGTTTTGGTCAACTTTTACCACTGTATGATTTCTCCAATGAATTTAATGGGTCTAGAAAAGTATTCACACTTAGAACCCGTCTCTTGCAAGAAATCATAAACATTGGTTCAAATGATACTTCTATTGCACCGGCTAATAATTTGCTTGTTGTTTTGAATGATGTTCTTCAAAGACCTGGAGAGAATTACATTTTCAATGGTGGTACTCAAATTGAATTTACTGAAGCACCAAAAGCTGGCAGTAAACTTCAAGTCATATTTTTCAGAGGATCTAATACTGACGTGGATGATGGTGGTACTCCAATTCAAACTATTAAAACTGGAGACAAACTTCAACTTCAGAGAGAGAAAAACTTTGTACAACAATTAAGAAGAACTGTAACTGACATTACTGGAGTGAGTAAGGTTCAAACCAACTTGTATGGTGGTGCTGGCATTAACACCGATCCAACTTTCACAAGAATGGTTTCTTGGGAAAAACAAACCAGTGATTTGATCATTGATGGTCAGGAATTACCTAAGTCAAGAACTCCTCTAATTGCAAAACTACAACCAACTACTAGAATTATTCAAAATGTTGGTGTTTCTTCCAATGTTCTTTTTGTTGAAAATGCATTCCCAATCTTTAGTGCATATGATAATAGAACAAACAGAAACAGAGTTCCTGGTCTTGGTATCAAGATAATTAGAGATAACAATGTGGATCAGGCAGATGCTTCGGTTACAGTTTCGGCTGGTGGAACCATCTCTTCAATTTCTGTGACAGATCCTGGTCTTGGATATGAAACTGTTCCAACAGTTTCTTTCGCAACCACTTATCAACAAATTAAGGAAATTGGTAAGACCTGGACACAATCAACTTCAAACACTGATGTCGAATACAATGATGTAACTTACTACTCTGGTGTATTTGTTGCTGCAGGAACAACATCTGGAATTAATACCTCTTCCGATGCCGTATCTTGGAATGATACTGGAACTACTGGATTTGGAACATTCTTTGGAGTTGATAGAGTATCAAGCACGATTATTGCTGTTGGTCTCGGTGGAACGGTTGCAATCAGTACTGATTTCTCTACCTTCAATAAATCAACGATATACAGTAGAACTCTAAACGGGTTCTTATACAGTTATTCTGATACTGCACTCACTCAAGATCTTAACGCTTTCTCTGGTGGATCTACAAAAGGTGTTGCTGTTGGAGCTGCTGGAACTATCGTCTTTACAGAACAAGGATCTTCCGGCTTTGGAACCGCCTTTGTAATTACAAGCAAGTATTCTTCACAAAATCTCCGTGGAGTTGACAGTCGTGGTGATCTATTTGTTGCTGTTGGTGATAATGGATCCATTCTTAGATCTACAAATGGTGAAATCTGGACTGGTGTAACAACCACTTCAATCACAACAAGACTTAATGATGTTCACTATGCAGATGATAAGTGGATCGCCGTTGGTGCAGCTGGATCCGTTGTAAGATCAACTGACAACGGATTGACATGGAGTGTTGTTTCTTCTGGGTCAACATTCAACTTAAATTCAGTCTACTACAATGACAACGTTTGGGTTGCAATTGGGCAGAGTGGAATGGTTCTTAATTCCGTAGATACAAACACTTGGTATAAGAAGTTTGTTGGTGTTGGAACCGATTACAATGGATTAACTTTTGGTGGTGGAAAACTGGTAACAGTTGGCTTGTCATCGAATATTGCATACAGTGTTCCTGAAACTGTTTCTGCAGCTGCAACTGCAACAGTATCGGCCGCTGGAACAATATCCAACATCACCGTAAATGATGGAGGATTTGGGTATGATTCAACTAAGTCCGTAGAGGTTCTAATCTCTGTAGAACCAGTTACGATTGAAACCATTACTAGTGTTGAATGTGACGGTGATTATGGACTTGTCGTTGGAGTTGGAACTAGTGCAACTGGAGTTGGAACTATCAGTCCAATGGTTCAATTTGAACTTGATTCAAGTTCTTTCCTTGAACAAGCTGGATTTGGTGGTATCACAAAGAGTGGAATTCAAACTGGTTACTACTATGTTGTCACAAACTCTGTAGTTGGTAATGGATTAACGTCTATTAACGTTGATAATAGTGCCATTGGTGTTGGAACAACATTCATTGACAATGTTTATCGTGCAGATCAAGTGGTAACTTCAAATTCTGGTATTGTTACGGTTTACTCCAATGTTCGGTCTTTGGCTGGACTTGGTACAACTAGTATTTCTCCAAAAATCGCCAACTACAGTTGGGGAAGATTCCACAGTTTCACCAGAGATGTCTTAAATCCACAGTCGTTCACTATTGACAATCAAAATGGATATACTGGACTAACAACTGCTCCTGTGGTAGTTAGAATTGAAAAACTCAGTGAAAACTATAGTGACTTTGATCAGACATCATAAATAAAACAAAAAGTCTGTCTAATAAAATGCCCGCGATTATTTCAGATCAATTTAGAATATTAAATGCTGCGAATTTCGTCGCTGGTGTAGCGGACACTTCGCAGTCCTATTACACTTTTATTGGATTGCCAAACTCTCAGGACGTAGGTGCTGGGTATGGTACTACTGATTGGAATACCAATACACCAGCTCCTAAAGATGGGTTTAGAGAGTATAATGACGATTATGATACCATGATCGCTCTCAAAAAACTCACTACGAGTGATGTAAAGAGATTAGTTAAAAAGTACACATGGACATCTGGAACTGTCTATGAAATGTACAAAAACAACTATACCAGGACAAATTTGAGTCCTCAAACATCATCGACTAACCTCTATGATGCAAAGTATTATGTGGTGAATAGTCAGTACAGAGTATATCTTTGTATTAACAACGGTCAAACTCCAGAGAATCCACTTGGAGCTCGATCTCTTGATGAACCAACATTTACTAGTCTTGAACCAAGATCGGCAGGAACTAGTGGTGATGGATATGTTTGGAAATATCTGTACACGATTAATCCATCAGATATTATCAAATTTGACTCAATTGATTTCATTCCAGTCCCAGGAGATTGGGGAACTGGAGATACGGCCGACGTAAAAAATAATGCAGTTGATGGAAAAATTGAGACAGCATTGATTGTTAATGCTGGTGGAGGTTATCAACCAATCTCTACTACTTTCTCCAATATTCCAATTCTAGGAGATGGAACTGGTGGTAAGGCTAGTGTTACTGTAAATTCTCAGGGTAAAGTGTCCAACGTTGCGATTACTAACGGTGGCACTGGATACACCAGAGGAACAATTCAATTTTATCCTGGTGCTCCTGGTGCTGAGACTGGTGGTGCAATTGCAGGTCTCTCCGCAGTTGGTGTTGGTACAACATCTGTAGCCCAATTTGAAGTTATTACTCCTCCCCCAGGTGGACATGGATATGATATTTACAAAGAATTGGGTGCTTTTAGAGTTCTTCTCTATTCCCGTTATGAAAATGACGCTTCAAACCCAGATTTTATCACTGGAAATGACTTTGCAAGAGTAGGTGTCATCAATAATCCACTTACTCCAGCTGGTAGTTTACTCACTCAATCAAGAGCAAGTGCTTTAACAGCATTAAAACTGAGAAACTTAACTGGTGGTGATATTGCAAACACTACATATACCGTAGATACTCCAGTTTATCAAACGATTGGTGTTGGATCTACGGCAGTTGGTTATGTGGCTAACTGGGATTCATCAACTGGTGTTTTGAAATTGTATACACCAGTTGGCCTTGGGTCAACTGCGTATGGGTTTAGAAGTATAGATTTCACTTCGCAAATTGGTGCTGGTGGAACATATGTGGTCAGTGGGCAAACGGGTGGAGATGCTCTTGGTATCGAAACTAGTTTTGGTACTTCCGCAAATCCTGGAACTGCAACGACTGTTGGATCTGCATCAGTTCAACTTGGACAAAGTTTTGTTCAAGGTGTTGCTTTACCAGAAGTTCAAAAATATTCTGGTGAGATCTTATACATAGATAACAGGGCAGCGATTCAACGCAGTGCCACTCAGAAAGAAGACATCAAAATCGTATTAGAGTTCTAAGAAAATGCCCCAAGAGACTAACCTCAATGTTTCTCCGTATTATGATGACTTTAATGAAGACAAGAACTTTAATCGGGTACTTTTTAAACCCGCTAGTCCAGTACAGGCAAGAGAATTAACTCAGCTACAGACAATTCTCCAAAATCAAATTGAGAGATTTGGTCAACACTTCTTCAAAGAAGGTTCCGTAGTTATTCCTGGTCAAATTGCATATGACCCACTGTATTACGCAGTGGAGTTAAATGATACTTTCCTTGGTATTCCACTATCAGAGTATCTTGAACAACTTGTCGGTAAGAAAATTAGAGGTTCTCAGTCTGGGGTAGAAGCCACTGTAGTAAATTACCTTTTAGATAAGGATTCTGAAAGAGGCAATAATACACTTTATGTAAAATATTCTAAGTCGGGTAGTGATTTCTCCACTGAAACTTTTTCTGATGGAGAAAACCTAATCACTGATACGAATATTGAGTACGGTCTTTCCCGCATCACATCTAATAATCCATTTGCTACTTGTATTGCATCAAATGCAACTTCCACTGGTTGCGCAGCTGCAATTCAAGAAGGTGTATACTTTATTCGTGGATTTTTCGTAAAAGTATTATCCCAAACGGTTATTCTCGATCAATATGATGCAACTCCAAACTATAGAGTTGGTCTCTTCATCGATGAAAATATTGTAACTGCTTATGATGACCCAAGTCTATTTGATAACGCAGCTGGTTTCTCTAATGCAACAGCTCCTGGTGCAGACAGATTCCAAATTACAACAACACTGATCAAGAAAGGTCTTGATGAGTTTAATGATGAGAATTTTATTGAACTGATTAGATTAGAAAATGGAAGAACACAGAAGTTTGTTAAGAAAACTGATTATAATCTCATCCGCGATGAGTTAGCTAGAAGAACTTTTGATGAAAGTGGTGATTACTATGTGAAACCATTCCAAGTGTCTGTTAAAGAGTCTTTGAATAACAGACAGGGTAATGGTGGTGTTTATTTACCAACTCAAAAAACGGCTCAAGGTGGCACACCAAGTAATGATTTGATGTTGTATCAGGTTTCTCCTGGTAAGGCATATGTTAGGGGATATGATATCGAAAAACTCAATACATCATATATTGATGTAGAAAAACCAAGAGATGCAAAGACCATTGATACTGCATCATTTGTCTTTAATGGTGTAAGTTATCTCAAGATTAACAACGCATTTGGATCACCTGTCGTTGGTTTCGGCACTACTGCTGTTGTAAGTCTTAGAGATCAAAGAGTTGGGACTGTAGGTGGAACGGCTTCTGGTGCAGAAATTGGAAATGCCAAAGTTTATGATTATAAACTGGAGTCATCTACATATTCTAATGATGCATCTAAGTATGATGTATATTTGTATGATGTTCAAACATTCACAGAAGTAACGGTAAGTTCTAATCTTACTCAAACCACACCTGCACTGATTGAAGGTGCAAGAAGTGGTGCCAAAGGATTTTTGAAGAATAATGTAAGTTCTTCTCAATCACTTACACTCACATCCACAAACGGACAATTCATTAATGATGAACCAATCATCATTAATGGTATTCAAGATAGTAGAGTCATTACTTCCGTTAGAGAGTATTCTTTTGATGATGTAAAGTCTATCTATCAAACTGTTGGCATCAATACTTTTAATGCTGATACCGTTCTTTCTAATAGATTTTCTTTTGCTCCAGTTGGAACCAACTTTACTATTGGAGTAGCTGGTATTGTAACCGCTCCAGGAAATAGATTCTCTGTTGGAATTAAAACTGGCGATATTGTAACTTACAACAGAAGTGGTTTCTCTGATCCAACATTCAATAGAGTTGGATCTCTTTCATCTGATGGATCAACCATTACTCTTGTTTCACTTGGAGCTAGTGTAAGTGGAGTTTGTGATGGAGGTCTCACCACAACAGAAATCCAGACAAGCGACTTCACACTTCTCAGACCAAATCTGATCAATTCGAAAAATTCCAGTCTCACAACGAGGCTGCCAGAATCTTACATTTCAAATGTAGACCTGAGTAATTCTGAACTGCAAATTAGAAGACAGTTCTCTCTTAATGTTTCCAGTAACAGAGGGTCTGTAACTGTATCAGAAACAAATCAGTTCTTCCAACCATTTGATGAAGAAAGATATAACCTCGTATATTCTGATGGAACTGTTGAATCTCTAAATTCACAGAAAGTCACATTTAATTCTACTTTCAAGACAGTAACTCTTGTTGGTTTGAGTAAGGTTTCAGATACAAATGCAATTCTTGTTAGCACTCTCAAGAAAATAGACACAAAACCACAGAAAAAGAGTATTTCTAGATGTGGCAAACTGGTTGTTTCTAGATCAAAGTATGACTATTCTGGATCAACTAATACCAGTTTCAATGATGGGTTAACATACAATGCAATTTACGGAACCAGAGTTCAGGATAATGAAATTTGTCTAAATGTTCCTGACGGTCTTCGTGTACATGCGGTATTTGAATCAAGCACTACATCCAACCCAATTCTTCCAAACATCGCATTAGTAAATAGATCTTCGGACCTTACTAATACACTTCAAGGTGAATTGGTAGTTGGATCCACTAGTGGTGCAGTTGCTAGAGTTGTTACATCAGCCGCAGGTAACGTTGATATCGTTTACAAAAATGAACTAAGATTCGTTGTGGGTGAGAGTGTAATTTTCCAATCTTCTGGAATTACTGGAGAAGTATCTTCTGTAATCATCGGTGACAAAAACATTGTCACCAACTTCACATTCGACAATGGACAAAGACCAGAGTTTTATGATTATGCTAGAATCATCAGAAATTCTGATTCTCCAGAACCAAAGAAGAGATTGGCCATCGTTTTCGATCATTACACTGTAGATTCTGGTAACACTGGAGATCTTGGTGTTGTTAATAGTTATTCTCCAGATACATATCAAGATGATTTGACATCCTTTAGAGGTCAACCCGTTACGGATTATATTGATATTAGACCAAGAGTTAAGAACTACAACACTTCCTCCGATACGGATAGTCCTTTTGAATATGACTTTAGAGATTTTAGCTCTTCTGGATCATATGTGCCAAATATTCTTGTTGGAGAAGAAACACTAACCGTTGGTTATTCATTCTATCTCCCTAGAATTGATAAGATTTTCCTCTCCAAAGATGGATTCTTTGAGATCAAAAAAGGATCACCATCTGAAGCTCCTGTCGCTCCAGAAAGTCCTGCAGGATCATTCACCGTAGCTACAATTTACAACAGACCATATCTGCATAATGCGTCTAAAGAAACTACGGTTGTTCTTGCAAAACACAAGAGATATACAATGTTTGATATCTCTAGACTTGAAACAAGGATTAAGAATATTGAATTCTATACACAACTTTCACTCCTTGAAACAGACACTGCCAATTTAAACATTAGAGACTCTGTAACAGGCCTTGATAGATTTAAGTCTGGTTTCTTTGTTGATAATTTTAGAGGTCACTCATCTCACAATATTCGACATCCAAACTTTAGATCATCCATTGACAAGGCTCAAGGTCAACTTAGACCCATGCACTATACTCATGGAATTGATCTTCTTCTTGGTTCCGAACAAGTAATTGGTATTGGAACAACTGCAAATCCAAACGTTGATCTCACACAAGTAACCGATCTTCAATCAAATGCGCTTAGAAGAACTGGAGATGTAGTAACTCTTAACTATTCAGAATCTGAGTTTATTAAACAAAGATTTGCCACCAGAACTGAGAATGTAAACCCATTTGCAGTTATTAACTGGGTTGGTGTTGCTCAATTGAATCCAGCGAGTGATGTCTGGGTAGAGGAAAAACGCCTTGATGTTAATAACATCATTCTTGAGGGTGGATATCAATCATTCATGGACACCTTCTCTGTAGATCCCAATACTGGATTGGCTCCAATTGATTGGGGTTCATGGCAAGAAGAGTGGAGCTCTGTTGATACAAGCACCACAGAACTCTCAAGAGAAATTCAGTCATCAGAAGTTTTAAGTGCAACTGGTTGGAGAGGTGGATTTACTGAAGGTGGAGAACAGTTAGCAACAGAAAGTCAAGGTCTTGTTTCTAGAACAAGAGAAGTCACTATGCAGGATAGTTTCCTGGTTAATAGTGAACTCAATATCAGTGTTGATCGCGGACTTACTAGATCTGGTATTCAACTGCAAGCCAGTGAGAGAATTGATACTCGATCAATTGGGACAAGACTCATCAGTAGAGAACTTATTCCATACTTAAGATCTAGAAACATCGAGTTTGTATCAAACAGAATCAAACCAAGAACACGTTTCTATGTCTTCTTTGAAGATCAAGATGTAACTCAGTATGTAACACCAAAACTTCTTGAAATCTCAATGACTCAGGGAGTATTCCAAGTCGGCGAAACTGTTAAAGGAACTATGCCACTTGGTACAGTTGACGGAACAAATGCAGAGATTACATTCAGGGTTGCACAAACAAATCACAAGTATGGTGCATACAATTCACCATCAATCATCTATGATGTAAATCCATATTCTGATACTGTTGGGCTCAGTTCAACTTACTCAGCAACCAGTACAGTCCTTAATGTTGACACCGCTTCTCTACAACAAGAAGTTCTTGGAACATTTACTGGTTATGTTGCAACAAATATGAGACTTGTTGGACAAACAAGTGGTGCTGAAGCAACTGTAACGGATCTAAGGTTGATTAGTGACGAAAAAGGTGCCTTGATTGGAACTCTGTTCATTCCTAATTCAACATTACCAACGACTCCACAATTTACAACGGGCACTAAGACCTTCAGAATTACAAGTAGTCCAGTTAACTCACTCAGCCCAAGTGATAATCCTTCAACTGCAGAAACTTCTTTCCGCGCAGAAGGTGCTCTTGATACTACTCAGGAAGATGTGGTTGGTATTAGAAATGTTGACATTCAGAGAGAAACGGTCTCCGATAGCACAGTAACCAATCAAACTGTTACTAGAACGGTTCAAACTCAATCATTTGAAGAGAGAACCGTTGCACAGAACCAGTGGTACGATCCTCTTGCAGAATCATTTGAAGTTGTCGATGATAACGGTGTATTTGTTTCTTCTTGTGATATCTTCTTCCAATCAAAAGATGCAAATATTCCTGTAACTCTGCAGATCAGAACAATGCAAACTGGTCTGCCTACAAATACGATTGTTCCTTTTGGTGAAGTTGTTTATGAACCATCCCAGATCAGTGTTTCTGAGGATGGGACGGTAGCCACAAGATTTACTTTCCCATCTCCTGTTTATCTTGCTGGTAAGAAAGAATACGCACTTGTTCTTCTTTCCGCATCTAATAACTATAGGGTTTATATCTCCAGAATGGGTGAAGAGGACCTGTCTACAGTCAGTCTTCCTGAAAGTGAGAGAACTATTGTTTCTCAACAACCTTATATGGGTTCATTGTTTAAATCACAAAATGGTTCAACTTGGGATCCAAGTCAACTTGAAGATCTTAAGTTCACTCTTAACAAGTGTTCTTTCGTCCCTGGCCCTGGAACTCTCAAACTCTATAACCCAGAACTTGGCGTTGGTAAGTTTGAAACTGCCAGATTAAGACCACAACCTCTTGAGTTCTATTCTCATGAAATCAACGTTGGGTTTGGTAGCACCGTTGTTACCAGAGACTTTAGTGTTGGATCTAAGTTTACTCAGGTTGGCAATAGAACGGCCGAAGGAAATCTTGTTAAGTCTCTTGGTGCAATCAAGATCAATACAAGTGCAACGGAAGCTGGTGGAATTACAACCAACAGAGTTGGAACTGGTCTAACACCTTCCGCATCCAACTTCACATATACTGGTATTGCTTTGACGAGTATCACTGGTAATGGATCTGGTGCAATTGCAAATATTCAAGTTGCTAGTGGTTCTATTGGTGTTGTAACTGTAACTAGTGGTGGATCTGGATACGCTGTTGGTGATGTTCTGGGATGCACTCTTGGTGAGACTGGAACTGGAACTAGATTCAATGTAGGTATTATTTCGGCAACAAATAGCGTCATTCTTGATAAGGTTCAGGGTGAATTCACTACATCCTCAGAACTGATGACAGTGAATGCAGTTGGCATCGCATCAACATTGCCTGGTTCGCAACCTTCGGCCATCAATAACACAGAAACTTATAAGGATGGTCTGCATGTTAAGGTTAATCATAGAAACCATGGTATGCACGCCAGAAATAACAGAGTTACAATCTCTGGTGTAACTGGAGTAACAACCACGACTACTGTTTCTGCACAATACTCCAATACATCAACCGCAGATTTGAGTGTTGGATCCGTATCAGTATTCTCTAGTTTTGAGAATATCGGAGTTTCATCTACAAACCCAGGTTATGTGAAGATCAATAATGAAATTCTCTCATACACTGGAGTAAATGGAGCTACTACACCTCAGTTACTCACAGGTGTTTCTAGAGGAATTGATAATACTGTTGCGGAGACCCACAGAGTTGGTGACATCGTTCAAAAGTATGAAACTTCTGGTGTTTCTCTAAGAAGAATTAACAAGACGCATTCGTTTGCTGATGTTAATAATTCTAATGAAATCACTCTCGATAGTTACTTCATTAAGGTTGATACATCTTCTAGTGGTGTCGGAACAGTTAGAGATGGAACAAATAGTTTCCGCAAGTTAAAAATTGCCGAAACCGAAATCACAGGTGGCTCTAGAGCTAAGGCAACTCAAAACATTCAATTTGAAGCTGTAACTCCTCTCGTGGAGTTCTTAACACCAAGAGACACTTCTCTGAGTGGAAGAGTTAGAACAGTTTCTGGAACAAGTGTTGATGGAAGTGAAACTTCATTCCAAGATCAAGGATTTGAGAATGTAAGTCTCAATGGGGTAAACTACTTCACTTCACCTAGAATTGTTGCTTCTAAGATTAACGAACAGAATCAACTGACATCACTTCCTGGTAGTAAGTCCTTTACTATGGAACTGGTCTTCAATACCGAAGATCAAAATGTTTCTCCTGTAATTGATATTGACAGACTTTCTGTTATTACAACAACAAACAGACTGGACCAAAGGATTACAAATTACCCAGACGATGACAGAGTAAATCAAAGATTTGGTGATCCAAATGCGGCGGTTTACATCACTAAGAGAGTAAATCTTGAAAATCCAGCCACACTCTTGCAAGTCAAATTTGCGGGTTATCGTCATCCTTCAAGTGATTTTAGAGTTCTCTATCGATTGTTTAGAGTAGATACACTCGCACAGGAAGCTCAGTTTGAGTTGTTCCCTGGATATGACAATATGACCGACACGACGGGTGATGGATTTGGTGACCAGGTTATTGATCCAAAACTCAATAATGGTAGACCAGACAGACTTGTACCTGCTTCGAACAATCCAGATGATTTCCGTGAGTATCAGTTTACTGCAAGTAATCTGCCAGAATTTGTTGGATTTGAAATCAAGGTAATTATGACTGGTACAAACCAAGCATATGCACCAAAACTTAGAGACTTTAGAGCAATCGCGTTTGCATAATGGAGTATAAAAAAGTTGAAGGTCATTCAGATCTCATTAGAGATCTGGAGACCAACGCGGTGATTAATACCAACAAAACCGCATATCAAGATTATCTCAAAATGAGAGAGGAGAAACTGAACGAAAAACAGAGACTTGACAATATGGAAAATGAAATTGGTGAGATCAAATCTCTACTACATAAGTTACTTGATAAACTCTAATTATAAATACATCTAGAAGAACTAACTCTAAAGAATGGCTGTATATGTTGTAAATTTGGTGGTCGATCAAGGTGTCGATTTTTCTCAAACATTCAATTTAGAAAATAGCACTACAAATAGTGTTTCTAATTTGACAGGGTATACGGGTTCGGCACAACTTCGTAAACATTCTTCTAGCAGTAAATCTTATAGTTTTACTGTATCTTTCCCAGATAGAACGAATGGTGCTCTCAAATTAACTTTGAGCGACACCACAACCAAAAGAATAAAACCAGGTCGTTATCTTTACGATGTAATTTTAACCGATTCCGATGGGAATAAGGAAAGGGTTGTTGAAGGATCTGTTTTAGTACGAGAAGGTGTGACAAGGGAGTAACCAAGTGTCTGAAATTAAAGTTCGCATTGGTCAACAATCTGCAATTAAAGTTGCATCTACATCAGCTGGAGCAGCTGGTGGAACACTAAGTGGCTTGAGTGATACTGACGTTAGTGCAGTTACGAATGGTTCTGTTTTAGTCTATGACGCAAACACATCACAATGGGTAGCTAGTAATACGCTAACCACTGGAAACTCAAAAAACTTAGACATTAACGGAGGCTCATTCTAATGGCCAGTACTATTAAGATCTTTAGATCTACTGGTGCAACTGCTCCTAGTTCTCTTGAATATGGGGAACTTGCAGTAACGGTTGAACAAGGCACAGCAGGAACTTCGGCAAATAAAGCGGGCCGCCTTTTTGTTGGTAATGCCTCTGGTAATCCAGTAGAGATTGGTGGAGAATATACTTACAAACTCATGGATCATGTCCATGGGGAACTTATTAATTCGTCTGTTGCAATTGTTGACAACAGTGGTGCGATTAACGGATGGAGTGTTGCAGGTATTTTGACTGCAACTAGAACATCATTTACTGACACAGTAACTTCAAACCTTAATGTTACTGGTGTTGCAACCTTCTCTCAAGGTCTCTTTCTTAATGGTAATGTTACCATTGGCGATGACCATACTGATACGTTAACGATAAATTCAAGAACTGGATTTAATACAGACGTAACTCTCAACAGAAAACTTTTAGTCACTGGAATCTCAACTTTTACTGGCGCTATTGATGCGAATGGTGGCGCTGATGTTTCTGGTGGTGCCGGTCTTGTTGTCAGTTCAAACGGTGTAAACGTTACTGGCGTCTCCACATTCAACAACAATGTTGTCTTTGGTGGAACCATCGATGTTGATGGTCAGGCAATTTTTGATGATATAACGGTATCTGCCGCATCAACATTCAGTGGTCTTTTAAGTGCAACCAGAGCTTCTATTACAAATCTTGTAGGCACTGCAGCCACCTTTACAAGTGCTCTAACCATGGGCTCTGGTGCGTCCGCGTACACCTTCCCTTCGACTGATGGAAGTGCCAGTCAAGTTTTAACAACTGATGGTAATGGAGTAATTAGTTTCCAATCATCTTCATCATCTCTTGATATTGCTGGTGATACTGGTACAGATACTGTAGAGCTTCTTACCGACACATTAACATTCTCAGGTACGACTGATGAGATTGTAACTGCGGTTACGGATAATACCGTCACAATAAGCCTTCCAGACGATGTTATCGTTGGTGGAGGTCTCACGGTTACCAATAATCTTCTTGTTCTTGGTAATTTAACCGTTGAAGGAACAGAAACAATCATCAACGTCGAAAGACTTGATGTCCAAGACAAGACTATCGGTGTTGCGTCAACATCAACCGCTTCAAACACGACTGCTAATGGTGGTGGTTTCTTTGTTCATGCAGGAAGTGATGGCGACAAAACTATCTTCTGGAGTCTTGGTCAAAGTGGTTTCGAAGTAAACCAAGACTGGTTACCAAATGCCGATGGAACTTTTGATCTGGGTAATGCATCTAGAGAATGGCAAAATCTGTTTGTTGATGGTCTTGCAGAACTTGATGATGTCAATGTATCTGCAGCGGCAACAATAAATACACTGAATGTAACAGGTACAGGTACAATCGCAACCGCCGATATTAACGGTGGTAATATTGATGGAACTGTAATTGGTGCTGCATCTTCTGCGGCTGCCACATTTACCACACTTAACTTCAATGAATTAACTGGTGGTGGCACCACAATTAATAACGGTCGCATTGATGCTGGTGATGTTACCTTCACAAACCTGAGAGTAACTGGTGTCTCTACTGTTGCAACTCTGTTCCTCTCTGCAGGGACAAACACGAACGGCGCTGCATACTTTGATGCAAGTGGCCAGTTGCAATCAACCGCAACACCTTCGGCCGGAATTCAAACTTCCAACTTTATTTTGACAACGAACGCTTCTGGCGTTCCTTCATGGACGGATACTATTGACTGTGGAACATTCTAATATTGATGCGAATATCGTTATCGAACTCGCACTGAATAAAGTAATTGAATTACAAAAACAAGTAATCTTGACGGAGGCCAAATACATAAGTCTTCGTCAAGATTATGTCAAACTACAAAATGAACATGAAAAATTAAAAGAAGAATCTAATGAGTGGGGTTCTTCAACTACCACTAGAAAATCGACCACTAAATAGTAGGAAGCTAGTTGTATATTCATGGCAAAGCCTAGCAGTAGACAAGAACTCATTGATTATTGCCTAAGACAGCTGGGCGAGCCTGTTTTGGAAATTAATGTCGATGAAGATCAAATTGAAGATCTTGTCGATGATGCCATTCAGTATTTTCATGAAAGACATTTTGACGGTGTTGAGAGAATGTATCTCAAACACCAGATCAGTCAAGATGACATTGATGAAGCAAGAAGTAATACAGTATCAACAGTAGGATTTTCCTCTCAGGTTTTTAATGGGGAAAGATCTTCGGTCGTAAGTATTAGTGCAGATAATATCACCATTGCAAATCATGGTTTGATCACTGGATCTCCAGTGTATTATAGTTTTGCAGGAACTGGACACACATCAATTGGTATTGTAACCACATCTGTTGCTGGTGTTGGAACTACATCGTTCCTTGGTATATCAACCAGCAGTGTTCAATACTATGCGATTGCAGATAATACAAATCAAATTAGACTGGCAACATCAAAATCAAATGCATCAAGTGGTATAGCTGTAACATTTACGGCTGTTGGTGTTGGATCTACTCACTACATTACAACAAAGACGGAGTTTACTGAAGCAAGAAACTATATTGAAATTCCCGATCATATTATCGGTATTAATGGTATTTTCCGTTTTGATGACAATACCATTACCCAAAACATGTTCAGTATTTCTTACCAGATCTTCCTGAATGATGTTTATAACTTTAGTTCCATTGAGATGTTGACATATTCAATGACTAAAGAATATCTGGAAACAATTCAATTCCTGATAAGCCCAGACAAAAAGATTAGATACAATAAGAGAGGAAATAGATTGTATCTCGATCTAGATTGGAAGGGTGTTTCATCTAATGAGTATGTTGTAATTGATTGTTTCCGTGTATTGGATCCATCTGAAAATGAAATGGTCTATAACGACAGTTTCTTAAAGAGGTATCTCACTGCCTTGATTAAAAAACAGTGGGGTCAAAATATGAGTAAGTACACAGGTGTTAAACTTCCTGGGGGTATTGAACTAAACGGTCGTCAAATCTACGAAGATGCCCTTAGAGAGTTGGCAGAAATTCGACAGAGGATGACTTTTGATTATGAAGTTCCCCCACTGGATATGATCGGCTAATGGCTTTAAATCCATTTTTCCTACAAGGTTCTCCTGGAGAACAAAGATTAGTTCAAGACCTCATCAACGAACAGTTGAGGATGTATGGGGTTGATGTTTATTATATGCCCAGAAAATTCTTGGGCACCAAGACAATAATGAAAGAAAATGTCTTGGCAAGATTTGATGATAACTATGTAATCGAAGCTTATATTCAAAACTATGAGGGTTTCCAAGGATCTGGAGACCTGATGACTAAGTTCGGTATTAGAACCACCGATGAACTTACTTTAGTCATTTCTAAAGAGAGATATGAGGATTTTCTAACTCCTTTTTACGACGCAAACCCAACACAAGAATTGTTAGTAAAAAGACCAAAAGAGGGAGATCTAATCTACTTCCCACTGTCAGATAGTCTTTTTGAAATCAAGTTTGTAGAACACGAAAACCCATTCTATCAACTTGGCAAACTTTACATGTATCAACTTACATGTGAGTTATTTGAATATGAGGATGAAGTCATTGACACAAGTATTGAAGAGATTGATAATAATGTAGAGGATATTGGATATATTGCAACTCTTACTCTCGCGGGTGTTGGTGTTACTGCCACGGCCCGTGCAGGCATTTTCACAGGCGCAGTTAATCAAATTACATTGATTAATGATGGATATGGATATACTAGTGCTCCAGTAGTTTCGATCTCAACTTCACCGAATGGTAATGGTTCATCTCATGCAACTGCTGTAGCTATTACTACAAGTAACACGGGATCAGGATCTACAACATTCTCCATAAAACAGGTCTTAATTACAAATCCTGGTTTTGGCTATACACAACCACCAACAGTTACTTTCAGTGGTGCTGGAGGGTCAGGGGCGTCTGCTAGAACAGGTATTGGAACCACGGGTGTGGTCTTCATTGATGCCATTACGGAAGGTGGATCTCAATATTCAACCGTACCAGTTGTATCCATCTCCACATCTCCATCAGGTCTTTCTACTGCAAATGCAACGGCTGTTGCCCTTTTAAGTGCCTCTGGTACTGTATCTGCAATTAGATTTACCAACGCTGGATTTGGTTATACCGAGGCACCAACTGTTACGATTGCAGACCCAACTTCTGGTGGTTCTGGAGTTGGAACTGGAAACTTTGTTATCAACGAAGTTATTACTGGAGAAAGTTCTCTGTCCACTGCCCGTGTTAAGTCTTGGGATAAGGATACTAGAATTCTCAAGATTTCTAATCTTTCAGGAAACTTCACAACTGGCGAAATTATTGTTGGAAGTGCAACAACGATTAGCAATCCTGGTATTGGAACTACAGGAAGATACGCAGTTAAGTCGGTTCAATACGATGATGAATATGATGATTATGCAGAGAATATTATTATTGAAAATGAGGCCGATGATGGACTTCTCGACTTCACAGAGACCAATCCATTTGGTACTTTCTAAATAGTTAAAAAAATACCATGATTGGGCAATACTTTTATCACGAGATCCTGAGAAAAACCGTCATTGGTTTCGGCACTCTCTTTAACCAAATTGAAATTCGTCACTCTGACAACAATGACAATGTTCAGAGTAAGATGAAAGTGCCATTGGCTTATGGTCCAATGCAAAAGTTTTTGGCCAAGATTGAACAACAACCAAACCTTCAAGGTAGACCTGCGATTACATTGCCTCGCATGTCGTTTGAGATGACTGGTATCTCATATGATTCAACAAGAAAAGCCTCAATTACACAGACATTCAAAACTTGCAATACTGGTGAGTTAGGGAACATTAAAAAGGTTTACATGCCTGTTCCATATAACATCAATTTTCAATTGAGCATTGCAACAAAATTGAATGATGACATGTTGCAAATCTTGGAACAAATTCTTCCATATTTTCAACCTGGATTGAATATTACTATTAATCTCATTTCATCTATTGGTGAAAAGAGAGATATTCCAATTGTTCTTGAGAACATCAACATGACTGATGATTACGAAGGAAGTTTCGATAATCGTCGTGCAATGATTTCAACTCTGTCATTCACCGCTAAAACATATCTGTTTGGTAAGATTGCAGATAACTCTGATGGTCTTATCAAAAGAGTTCAAGTTGACATGTTTGATGATACAAACAAAGTTACCGCAAAGAGAGTTCAAAGATACGCTGCAACTCCTAGAGCACTTAAAGACTACAATGATGACGCAACAACGGTTATCAATAAAGTCTTTACGGTAAATCAAACAAAGATGACAGTCAATGATGCATCAGGACTTAGCGTTGATGATTACATTGTTATTGATAATGAGAATATGCAAATCCGTTCCATCAGCGGAAACGATGTCACCGTTTACAGAGGAGTTGATGAGACAACCGTATCTGAACACACTTCTGGATCTGTTGTAAATCTCATCAGTGGCTCGAGAGATGCATCTCTCCCTCTTTCTGGTGACGATGCTCTTATTGTTGCAGGTGATGACTTTGGTTTTAGTGAAATGACTTCATTCTATGAAGACTATAAGACCTATTCGCCTTCACAAGGAACTGATGTTTAATTCTGAGGAACAACAATGGCGTTTGATGATATCGGGAAAGCACTTGAAATTCTTAAAGATGACGGAGGCAGTGAGATTGCCCCTGTTAGCGGCGATGTACAAGTCCCAAGACAGCGAGAAGAAAAACCAGACCTAAAAAGAGACTACGAATATACAAGAGGTCAGTTGTATTCGTTGATCGAAAAAGGTCAGGAAGCCATTGATGGAATCATGGAGATCTCGCAAGAACAGGGTTCCGCGAGAGCTTATGAAGTTACTGGGCAACTAATTAAGAGTGTGGCTGATGCCACAGATAAATTATTAGACCTACAGAAAAAAATGAGAGACATCGAGGATCCTAAAGAAAAAGGACCTAGTAATGTCACCAACGCACTTTTTGTAGGATCAACTGCCGAACTTCAAAAGTTACTCAAAAAAGGAAAGTTAGATGACTGAAGAAAGGAAAGAAGTTCTGGAAGAAAAACCAGAAAACAAGAAGAAAGGTTTATTTGGTAAAATAAAATCAGCTGCCGACGACCATGAAGGTCAGTTGGAAGCAATCAGCACTATGGTCAGACTTGGTATCCTTGTCTGGTCTGGTGGTATTTTGACTCTTGCTTACATTAAACTTCCTGCTGCACTTGGTATTCCTGAGCAGAAACTTGATCCTACTTTCATTGCATCTGTTTTCACTGGGGTTCTAGCAACATTTGGTGTTCAGACTGCGAAGAAGTCTGGTGATGGTACAATGAAGATGGGTGGTGCTGGTGGAGTTTCCAAAGCAGACTTAGAGAAACTGATTGCTGCTGCAGCACAGACAGCACCTGCTCAAACCATTCGTATTGAGCAAGCACCTCTTCAGATTGCAACTGCTGCCCCTAAGAAGGACGGCGAACCACCTGTAATGCCTACGGTCTAATACCATGATGTTTTTAACGATGTTTATTATTGGTCATGTGGAAATCGGCAATGGATACTGCCGCACAGATATTATGCTTCATAATGAACCAATCGCAATGGAGTATCCTTGTGAATATTATTCTGAGCTGCATGACCTAGATAATAAGATCAAACTACTTGGTCAATAACATGCAAAAACTAATTAATCTTATCGCTTTATTGTCAGGATTGACATCTGCATCCATTATTGGTGGTGCTGCATATTTGTATTTCCAAAAAGATGTATTAATTGAAGAAGCAAGAGAAAAAGCCGTAGAAGTAGTTACTGAAAATGTAACTAAAGCACTACCTGGATTGATTAAATCTGCAATGCCAGAAATGCCTAAAGTAACTGGTCCTGCAATTCCAACTAAAACAGGACTTCCTATCCCCTAAGGAAAATGGCATGGAATTTAAAAGTTCAAAATGAACAATCCGCCAAACAAGTGAATAATAGTGAACAACGCAAACCAATGTTCAAGTGGGCAGCCCTTAGTGTTGCCACCGTATTTGGTGTTGCACATCTCGGCATTCTTGGACATCTACTGAATAGACAACAACTTCCCATCTTCAATTTACCAGTTGGTAATTATACATCATATCAAGTGGATGCTAGAAAAGATGGATATCGTATTCAATATCGTTCTAATGATCCCTTAGTAATGGGAACTTCTAAAGTTATCGATAAAAAGAACGGGTTCTTTGGTATTGGTGGAAAGACCAATATCATTCAACAACAAGAATACACTATGGATGGAGCAAAACATCTCCAAGGAGGTGAGCTGGGAAAGTTGACTGCCAAAAAGATAGAGTGTATCAAGGCGGAAGGTGGTGGCGAAAATGCAGGGAGAATGGTGGGCGCTAGTGTAGGTGCCGCAGCCGCTCCTTGGTTCACTGGTATTCCTTATGTTGGTTGGCTTGCTGCTGGGTGGGTAGCAATGTTCGCACAAGATAAGGGGGCCGATGTCGGTGGCGATATCGCCACAATGGTTAAAGATTGCGAGGACACTTAATGCCCGAAGTTCCTGATATTGGGGTTCGTGATATCAACATCCGTGAAATCAAACCGAATCCCATTTTTAATCTAGATACACCTAGAGTTCTGGTTCCTACTCCACCAATTACCACATATCTCCAGAAACCCATTGTCTCTTATCCTGGATGTGTGGAAAATGTTGATGCGGTTGAAGATGACCAGAAGATAATCCAGTGTGATGGTCGAATTCCAAGTTATGAACCTTTGAATTTTGAACCACAACAATTCACACCTACCCGTCCAGCAGGTCTGCCAAAAAACAAAGAAGAAAAACAAAAAGAGGTAATCCAACAACTACCGCAGGCGCTCCCACCATCCACAGCATCTGTGACCAAAGAGGAGGCTCCCCCGACCGTAGAACCTGAGATACCCTGGACACAAAAGTATCTCCCAGAACCTGCTGCGGTGACAACAACTGCATCAATTGCACTGATTGCGACAACATCTGCACTTCTTGCAAAACCCTTAGCTGATTTATTATTGAAGTTAGTTAAACCTACCGTGAAGAAGGTTGTGAAGAAGGTGTCGAAGATGCGGGGGAAGCCGGAAGTCGTACTGTCCCTCCAAGAGCGGAGGCGCGAGCAGAGTGAGACGAACCATGCGAAGGCGATGATGAGGAAACTGTTGAAGGGGAAATAGTATGTCTGTGTGAAGGAACGGTATCCACATTTTGCACTACAACATCAGCACAAACAGCATAATACGGACTTTTGGGATGGAAACTTATACCAGATTTTTTCATTTCGCCACATTTTGAAAGTCTGGTAAGTTCAAACTCAAGTCTGCGATTGGCCAGAATTTGTTCCCTTAGTGCGTTGTGATTTTCAGCTGCCTTCTTACATAAGTCTTGTTGTTTCTTGTCTAGTGGTTTACTCCATGTGGCACTGACACCGACTGAGAGGTTGTAGTTATCCTTTTGACCCGTTCTGGTGGGTACATGGTAAAGAATGTTGCCAGGATTATCCAAAGACCCATCATCATTGAGGTCACGCATATCATATACAGGATCCATGTAATACGGTTCATATGGTTTTTGATATGATCCACTACCTGTTACAAAGGGGGTTACGTTAAGAGTCGGGCCCTGACAACTGATTCCGTCCCCGTACTGGTTTGTTATGTACGGACCTTGAAGAACTTGAATTGCTTGGTTTGTGACTGAGCCTGTACTGTTCGCAATCGGTGATGCTGTCGCTGATACTCCCCCTACCGTCTCTGCAAGAGCAGATGCAGGGGTCACGAAGACACCGAGAGCAAGGCTCAAAGTTATTCTGTGAAGACACTTGTTGTATCTGTGACCGAACGAATTTCTGTCGTTCGTTGGATTATCGTTTGATTCGTCATGCCAGGTCCTTGATAAGACTCTGTGAACTGAAAGGATGCTCCTGGCGTTGAAATTGTGTAATTCCCCTTTGTTCCTAGATTTAGAGAACTTGTTGACGAAATAACCGATCCACTTACTCCTCCTAGCGGATTCGTGGTTACTGTATTTGTGTTGGCTGATGGACTCAGTGTCGATCCACTGTAGTTTACGTTGGTGCCCGTTACTGTGTATTGCCATCCTGTTGAATAATCTATTGAGTTAATCGTTTCAGTCACTGTAGAGGTCGTCTCCGTGTGACTCGTCATAGAACCCTGCGTGAAGTTGGGTACTAATGGGACTGCTGATGCGGATTGAACAGTCCCATGTACAACTCCAAGGATTACACCAAGACAAATCGCCTCATGCAATCTAGACATCTCTATTTAACCGTAATCTCACTAACAAATTGTCCTGTGGCTGAAGTACCAGCACCACCAGCAGTCAACGACATCGTGCCAGCAGAATTGACAGTACCAGCGAGAGACCCAGCCACGCCGCCGGCAGTCGTGGTGACAGTTCCAAATGAAGGAAGGGACCCAATGACACCACTTGACACGGTTGTACCCGAAGGCACTGCGTCTCCTTCAATGAATGATTCACTGAATGTATAGGCACTACCGTCTGTTGTGAGACCATATGCAGTTGGTGTGTATCCAACCGCAGTTCCTGATGTGAGGGATCCAAGCCCTCCTACAGTTGATGGGGTAATGTTGTTTCCAGAAACCGAATATGTGCTGCCAATACGGGTTGCTTGAGAGGCTGCAGCATCAACGGTCAGTTGAACACTGGTTGACAACTTGTGAGAAATATCGGCATGTGCGGGTGCCGCCACCAAAATCATTCCAAGGGCAAACAATGCTCTTTTCATCTAAGAAGACCACATTAGACTGCAAGTATTTAGTTTTCTCAACTTCTAAATAATAAAAAGAGTTCTTGTCTGTAATGGGTTGGTCGGCAAAATACAAAAAGTCAATCAACTGTGATAGCCCAAAAGGGTTTTCTCAAAGAGCTCATTGTCAAGGCCGCAAGAAAAAAATGAAAGAGGCGAAAGACCACGAAGTCGCCATGGCTCAGTCCCAATTGAAAAATATTGAGGACAACGTGAGAAAACTGAAGAAGAAACTTGGATCCAAGGAAAAGGATATTCCTGCTTGGATGCAAGATAAAATCAGTAAGACCCATCACAATATGTCTGCGGTCGGTGAATATCATGCCGAAGAAGGTCTCCGCGATTGGTTTGGTAAGTCCAAATCAAAGGACGGTAAGAAAGGTTGGGTCAACGTGGTGACTGGTGATTCTTGTGCCAGTGACAAACCAGGTGAAGGTATTCCAAAGTGTGTCTCTTCTGCAAAGAGAGCCAGTATGTCTAAAAAAGAAAGACTTGCTGCGGCTGCCGCAAAGAGACGTGAAGATCCTGGTCAACAGAAGAAGTCTGGTGCAGCCGCACCAACCATGGTGAAGACTGACAGAAAGACGAAGAAAGAAGAGATCGAACTCCTTGATGCCTACGGCAACACTTTTGCGACTATTCAAGACATTATCAAACCAGAACCCATGCAAGCAACCAACTGCCCCAGATGCGGACAAAACCCTTGTGTCTGTTCTCCTGAGTATGACATTGAGGCGATGACTGAAGCAAAGGACAAGAAAGGTAAAGGAAGTGGTGAAAAAGACGCTTGTTACCATAAGGTTAAGTCTCGTTATTCTGTATGGCCTTCTGCTTATGCCTCAGGTGCTCTGGTTAAGTGTCGTAAGAAAGGTGCTGCCAACTGGGGAAACAAAAAAGAAGGATATGAGTTTGAGTTCAATCAGGACTACCACAAGAGCCTTGTAGAGAAGTGTTGGGTTGGTTATACCCAGAAGGGTATGAAGAAGAAGGGAGACAAGATGGTCCCTAACTGTGTCAAAGAACAGATTGATGCATCTAAGTATGGAAAAACTCCAGACCAACTCTTACAGGATATCGTAGATAAAAAGAAACTTGGTGGTCAGGTTGTTAAGAGTGGTCTTAAGAAGGCTAACGAAGAAGTAGAAATCCAAGAGAAGGTTCAAAGATATAACGAACTGGGTCAAACTGTTGCAGTTACCCTGAGATTTAGAGGAAAAATCTTCTATCTCCAACTGTTCTTCCCAACCATCAAGTTCCCCAACCGTAAGGAAGTTGAGGCTCAGGTCCAAAAGATCTATCCAGATGCAGTTGTCATGATGGCAGTTCCTGCAACTGTTGATCCAACCAAACCAACCATTAGAGTTGCTGAGGGTGCTCAATACAAAGTTGGTGATACAATTCCTGACTCCGCAACCAAACCAAAACCAAAACCAACTGGTGCTGCAAAATATAAGTTTGGTGTTGACAAGACTGGACTGAAAGGACCAGAGAAGCCATTCGTTGAGGAAGTTCTTCCTGACGGTCCTGCCGCAGACAAGAGAAACCCACAGAAGCCCAAGAGAAAAACTCAAGGTGGTGATGTAAGACCTGGTATCAAAGAACAATCAGTTCCTGTTACTGCATACAATAAGGGAGACAGATTTACAGGAAGAGCTGGTGCGATGACACCAGACGAGATTAAGAGAGCAAACGAGGGTTCTGCAAATAGAATTAGAAAAACCATCAAACTTGCAAACTCACACGAACCTGAAGGTGAGATGGTTGAGGGAGCTGCCTGGACAAAAAAGTCTGGTAAGAACCCTTCAGGTGGATTGAATGAGAAGGGTCGTAAGTCTTATGAAAGAGAGAACCCTGGTAGTGATCTCAAAGCCCCATCAAAGAAAGTCGGTAACAAGAGACGTGCATCATTCTGTGCAAGAATGAAAGGCATGAAGAAGAAACTGACTTCCGCCAAAACTGCTAACGATCCCGATAGCAGAATCAATAAGTCCCTTAGAGCCTGGAACTGCTGATATGAAATCCTTCAATCAATTTCTCACAGAGAACGTAAACATCTCTGGCGACTTCAACGGAAATCTCTATATCAACTCTCAACCAGAACAACAGGTTGAAGAGAGTTATGTTGCAGATATCCTCTGGGAAGGTAATCTCTATCGTCTTGAACTGAAAGGTAGAATGCCTTCAAAGGATCAGTTGGCTGAAAATCTTCAGTCTTCATATCCTGGAGCCCTGGTCCAACAGATTTACCCCGTCACTGAAAGTAACCTAGATATTAAAAGCGCGAAGAGATATCATCCCGCAAAACTAGATTGGGTATAATTCATGGCTCAGTGGAATAAGAATACACAGGACTATCTCAACCAAGAGAGAACTCTACATGAAGTTTTCATGTGTGCCGACAGATACGGCAACATTGGAAACTGTGGAGTTGCTACTGGAGTAGGTGGTGGAGGATATGATGCGTTTGGTAGAATGCGTGTATCTGAGCCATACACACTTGCAGACTATACTCACATCTATGGCGAAGAAGTTGAATTATTAACAAAGAAAATTGGTACTGGATCAACAACCGTTACAAACGCAAACACAGCATCGATTGGTCTTATAGTTGGTGTTGGTTCAACCTCACAAGTGATACACCAATCAAGAATGTATCACCATTATATGCCAGGTAAATCTCAATTTGCCATGGCAAGTTTCAACTTCATCGATTATAGAACAAACACAACTAAAAAGGTTGGATATTTTGATGATAGAAATGGTGTATTTCTCCAACAGGCTGGAGATGGTACTGTTTCTATTGTAAGAAGATCTTATACCACAGGAACCGCAGTTGACACCGTTGTCAATCAATCCAACTGGAGTTTGGATCCTTTAGATGGAACTGGTCAGTCTGGAGTAGACGTTGACTGGACAAAAACTCAGCTGTTCATCACAGACTTTCAGTGGTTGGGAGTTGGAAGACTTAGATGTGGATTAGTTCTAGACGGAAGTAACTTCTATTTCCATGAGTTTCAACATGCAAATAATCTAGAACATGTCTATTGGAGTTTACCTTCACTTCCAATTCGTTGCGAAGTTGCAAATACCGACACTGCTGTTGGTATCACATCAATGGAACAAATTTGTGCCACTGTATTGAGTGAAGGTGGATATGTTGAGACTGGTGTGGAGTTTGGTGCCTTTAATGGTCCAATATCATTCTCTGCTTCTGGTGGTGCAACTGGCAGACAATGTGTCATGGCTATTCGATGTAAGGATACATTCAAAGGAATCCCAAACAGAACAACTGTAAGAGTAACTGGGGTTGAGTGTTTAAGTGATTCTACGAATTGTAGAATTGAAGTTTGGAGAGTTCCAAGCAATACTAATATCACTGGTGGAAGTTGGGTAAGTGCTGATGATGATTCAGCAGTTGAGTATAATGTCACTGTAGGGACTAACTTCACAACAACTGGTGGAGATTTGAGACAGGCAACTTTGATTGCTGCTAATAATCCATCAGGTAAACAAGCATCTGCTCAAGTTTCATTTAATCCAACCACAGCTAGAAGATCTTATATTGCACAAAATATTGATTCGAATGATAGTAATATTTTTGTTGTTATTGTTCAGAACCTAGACACTAATACAACAACAGATGTCTTTAATACTATTCAGTGGAGAGAAACACGTTAATGTGTTGAAACCAGTATTAAGTTATACAAAGGAATAGTTAAGAGATAGTGTATCTTATAGATACAGCTTTGAGCCATGCTCTACTATGGGAACATCCTTAATTAGTTTGTACTTGTGTATGTTCATCCTCATCGGGATGATTTGGTATGCGGGTATTGAAGGAACTATGCGTGTATTTGTTTATCTTGAACTACAAATCAAGTATTTGTGGATTAAGATCCAAATGTATTTTATGAAACGCAGGTTGCAAAAACAATTGAGAATACCATCTAAACTCTCAGACCTTAATGGATAACAATAAAGAAATGTCCGATCTCTCTATGGAGAGAAGGGAATGCCCGAAGTGTGGTGCTTTATGGATTAATGGTCAGCACTACTGGACGGGCACGGGCAAAAAAGGAAACGAGCTGGATCTCGCAGGTCTGGTTTGTAATAATCATGGTGACGAAACCTGCATAAACCCATGCATGGGACAAGAAGGTGGAGTAACATGGGCGAAACGACTTACTGAATTGGAAAATGACCACCCCAGTAACTAAAGAAGAAGTTCAGGAGATGATCGATGCAGCAATACGACGCCACAACCGTAATGCTTCTATCATTAGTATGTGCGTCGGTTGGGTGGTTCTTGCTTTATTTGCTGAGGGACTTCTAAGACTCGTCGGGGCTATTCCACCCCTACTGCCATGGCTCAAAATCACATTGAACTGATTGGTTGTATTTTATTATTTGTTTTTGGGATCACGATGTTCTATCAGGGCACGATGATTATCAGAGGCCATCATGGTTACAGACACTGTGAACGAGAACAGAAGAAGTCTGAAGACATGCGTAAAAGAATAGAAGAGTTGCTAAAGGACAAATGAAACCACTCATCCTCATTGCGTGCTTTTTACCACTGGGTATCATCTACATAGTAATGAAACTCTCAGTATGGATTGCAACTATCGAAGCTGAAAGAACCTATGTCAGAGATGATGCCAAACGACCACATGGACCCTATGTGGAAAACCCATATGGAGACGTTGATGAAGAGGACGAGGAGTATGGAAGTAAAACAGATTATCGATGAGGCTCTGTGGAAGTATTACTTTGAAAAGGGAATGGAGGTTCCACAGTGGAGAAGGAACAAAGACCCCCAATGGTGGATCGATTACCTGAACGACTTAAATATTGATCCATCAAATCAATGAAAAAATACATAGTAACTGTTAACGATAAAGAATATGTTGTTAACTCTAGGGCATCTAAATGGTTCGTATTAATGTCCGTTTTATCACACGTACCCAATATCAAATCATGGAACATTTGTTAGGAAAGGCACTTGCAATCGTTGCCATACCCTTTGTATTAACTACAATTTACTTCGGTTCAAAGAAGGGGCACTACTATGAATCCGAACACTATAAGGGCAATGGAACCGCACACTAGGCAAAAGTTTCATTTTGCTTGGTCTTCTTTTTCAAGAATATATGGAGTCAGTCATGTCACAACAGACATGGTTGACTTTTGTTATGATTGGGCTAAAACTGATGAAGTTGCACCACTCGATTGTTTAAATCACACAGATAGGTATTTTAGAGAAAAATGGGCCATGTTGCACGGTGGGTGATGGAAAATCCATTCACCTTAGGTATACTCAGTTACTTTTTGATTGTAGTTCCTATACTTGGAATTTGGGCGGTGCATAAGTATAAGTGGGAACACTGGGCACCCTTCGATGGAACTCATACTAAGACCCCACCAGAACCTGAATGATCCCACTTGGAGTGTAATCATACTTCTGTGTTGCGGATTGGCTTTTACTGCGTGGTGTATTTACTACATACTTAAGCTAGCGTATCATGAGTTAGATGAGTGAAGTATATCTTGGTAACCCGAACCTCAAGAAGGCCAACACCGCCATTGAGTTCACCAAAGACCAGATCGAAGAATTTATTAAGTGTAAAGAAGATCCTGTTTACTTTGCGCGAAATTATATTCGTATCGTTTCTCTGGATGAAGGTCTTGTTCCTTTTGAACCGTATAAGTTTCAAGAGAAGTTAATCAGTCGTTTTCATAAAAATAGATTTAATATCTGTATGATGCCCCGACAGACGGGTAAGTCAACAACGTCGGTATCATACTTACTTCACTTCATTGTATTCAATGACAGTGTAAACGTTGGTATTCTTGCCAACAAAGCATCTACTGCAAGGGAACTCCTCAGTAGGTTACAACTTGCATATGAGAACCTGCCAAAGTGGATGCAACAGGGTATCATTGCATGGAACAAAGGATCAATGGAGTTGGAGAATGGCAGTAAGGTATTGGCAGCTTCTACATCTGCGAGTGCTGTCCGAGGCATGTCGTTCAATATCCTCTTCCTCGATGAGTTCGCGTTCGTCCCTAATCACATCGCTGACTCCTTCTTTGCATCTGTTTATCCTACTATTACTTCTGGTAAAAGCACAAAAGTAATTATGGTTTCGACGCCTCACGGCATGAACCATTTTTACAGAATGTGGCATGATGCTGAGAGGGGTCAAAACGAATACGTTCCAACTTCAGTTCACTGGAGTGAAGTTCCAGGCCGCGATGAGAAGTGGCGAGAACAAACTATTAAGAACACTTCAGAAAACCAGTTCAAGGTTGAGTTTGAATGTGAGTTTCTTGGATCAGTTGATACTCTCATCAATCCAGCCAAGTTGAGAGCCATGGTCTATGACAGGGCCATTCAATCTGGTAATGGTCTGGATGTATATGAAAAACCAATTGACAACCACGACTACGTTTGTACAGTTGACGTGGCCAGAGGTGGTGGTAATGACTACTCAGCTTTCGTTATTGTGGATATAACTGAGTATCCACATAGAGTAGTTGCAAAGTACAAGAACAACGAAATTAAACCAATGTTGTTCCCATCGATCATTTATGAAACGGTAAAGTCATATAATAATGCATGGGTCTTATGTGAGGTTAATGATATTGGTGATCAGGTTGCAGCTATTTTAAACTACGATCTTGAGTATCCTAATCTTCTTCAGTGTTCGATGAGAGGACGTGCGGGACAGATCGTCGGTCAAGGTTTCTCTGGAAAGAAAACTCAGTTGGGTCTCAAGATGTCCAAAGCTGTAAAGGCGGTAGGGTGTTCCAACCTAAAGACGATGATTGAGGCGGACAAGGTTCTCTTCAAAGACTATGATATTATATCAGAACTCACTACATTTATCCACAAGAGAAACTCATTTGAAGCTGAGGATGGATGTAATGATGACCTTGCAATGTGTCTCGTCATCTATGCGTGGTTGGTCGCCCAAGACTACTTTAAGGAACTCACCGACCAAGATGTTCGTAAGAGACTGTATGAAGACCAGAGAGATCAAATTGAACAGGATATGGCTCCATTTGGATTTATTAGTGATGGTCTAGAAGATGATGTAATTCAAGGTGATGATGGAACTCTTTGGAGAAAGACCGATCTTGATGATATCAACTCCACATATGGAGACATGAATTTTATGTGGGAGTATTATTGATGGACATTGGCGATAAGTTTGATCTAGAACATTTACTGTTTGTTGATAGAACTTGTAGGGTTTGTGGAGAGACAAAAAATCTTATTGAGGATTTTTATTTGACTAGAAAGGGTAGAGGATCATATCCTTCATCATATTCTTATGAGTGCAAAGACTGCACAAAGAAAAGAATTATTGTAAGTAGAATGACAAATAGAGTGTTTGACAGGTGGGAATATCCTGATTGGTAGTGTTCACGCATTGTTTCCCCGTTTGAAAAGGTGCCAAACAATAAATAAATTCAGATAACAAACTGAAACTTCTAGAGGAAATCAGATGGCTGGTTTAGGCTTAGTATCTCCTGGAATTAAGGTAAGGGAAGTTGACCTTACCCGTGGCGGAATTACAGGCGTAAGTGACCAGACTGGCGCCATTGCTGGACCATTTGTTAAAGGTCCTGTCAATGAGCCCATTCTCATTGAAAACGAGAAAGACTTGGTTGACACTTTTGGTGAGCCACAAGAAACCAGTGATCAATATGAATACTGGATGAGTGCTTCTTCTTACCTCTCATATGGCGGTGTCCTGAGAGTTGTAAGAACTGATGGTACGAACCTCAACAACGCTAACGCTGCCGTTGCAACTGGTTCTGGATCTTCAGTAACTAATTTAAAACTTAAGAACTTAGAAGAATATTATAACGGAAACGACACCCCAACTTCATGGTATTGGGCTTCTAGAAACCCTGGTACTTGGGCTAACGATCTTAAAGTTTGTGTCATTGACGCACAGACTGACCAAACCCTGACTGGCATTACAACATCAGGTATCGTTGTTGGTGCTGCAGTTACCCAGGCCTTTGGTGGTGCTCAGATTGGTGGTATTGGAACTTCACTAACACTGAACGGTCACCTGAAGGGTATCGTTACTGGTGTTGGTGCTTCAAGCATCGACGTAAAAGTTGTAAGTCAGGTTTCAACCGCTGGATCTACTACAAATGCGGAATATGAAAAGGGTGGTGCTTTCGAATTCAAGACATCCAGAGTTCTGAATATCGTTGGCGCAACTGGTGCTGCAACGACTTCGATTACAGTAACAAGAGATGTTGGCGGAACCAACGCTGGCCCTCTGCAGGTTAATGAAACACTTCTTCTCTTTAATACTGTAAGTTCTTCCATCACAATCGACCAAGCTGGTGGACAGGCACTTGCAATTGGTGCAACAGGTGTTAACCTCTCCAGCACTTCTGGTATTACCACTATTGGTGATAGTACTGCAAACGTCCTTCTGATTGGTGGAGAACTGATCGGTGTTGGTGTAACCATTGTTTCTGCAACTGGTTTCGTTGGTTTCTCTACAAGAGGTATCGACGGTACAACTGAGACTGCACACAACGATGGTTCCACAGTATATGTTCTTTCAAACGCTGGTGCTGCAACCACAGTAAGAACACTTCAAGCTTCAAGTACATCAACGACGATTGATGTTAATGCTCTGGGAAGTATTGATGTTAACGACTATGTAAGAGTTCAAACCGTTGGTGTTGGAACAACTGCTGAGATCATGAGAGTAACTGGTATTACTACCAACTCAGCTCTCACACCATCTACCGCAACCGATTGGTACGATTCACAAACACTGAATCTTGATAACTCTACCGTATACTGGAAGAACATTGCTCCTAAGCCTGGAACTTCTCAGTATGCTTCATCAAGGAACTCAAGATTTGACGAAATTCACGTTGTAGTTGTTGACGACGACGGAAAACAGTCTGGAACATCTGGACAAATTCTTGAGAAGCATCTCAGTCTGTCTAAGGCTAAGGACGCTGTACAGTTTAATTCACCTTCTTACTATAAGAACTACATCGCAGATAACTCCGAGTATCTGTTCCCTGGTTATGCACCACTTGGAAGAGCAACAGCATTCTCCTCTGGAAATACTGCCTTCACCGCTTCTGCTTCTGCATGGGGACAGAATGCACAAGGAGTTGTGTTCTCAGGTATTGGTAGATCGACTTATTCACTGCAAGGTGGTCATGATTACGGCGGTACTTATACCGCTCCTACTTACACCACATCTCTTGGCGATTTGATGACTGGTTACGATCAGTTCGCTAACCAGAGAGAGTATCCAATCAACTACCTGATCATGGGTCCTGGTCTTTCTACTAGAGACGAGACCGTTGGTAAGGCTAACAAACTGGTACAAATTGCAGAGAACAGAAAGGATTGCGTTGCAACCATTTCTCCAAGAAGAGCTGACGTTCTGAACGATCAAGCTCCACTGACAAATAGCGATACTCAAACTAACAACGTTCTCGCTACTCTGCAGGGAGTTAATTCCTCCTCATACGCTGTCATGGACAGTGGTTATAAGTACACCTTCGATCGTTTCAACAACAAGTTCCGTTACATCCCATGTAACCCCGACGTTGCTGGAATGATGGCAAGAACCTCACAGAATTCATTCCCATGGTTCTCGCCTGCTGGAACAACCCGTGGAACTGTTAACAACGCAGTTAAACTTGCTTATAACCCATCACAGGCTCAAAGAGATCTGCTTTACACCAAGAGAATTAACCCAGTTATCGCTTCTCCTGGTGGTGGTATTATCCTCTTCGGTGATAAGACTGCACTGTCCTACACTTCCGCATTCGACAGAATTAACGTCCGTCGTCTGTTCCTCACAATTGAGACTGCAATCGAAAGAGCTGCACGTGCTCAACTGTTTGAGTTCAACGATGCAATCACCAGAGCAAACTTCGTCAACATCGTTGAGCCTTTCCTCCGCGATGTTCAAGCGAAGAGAGGTATCACAGACTTCCTGGTTGTCTGTGATGAGAGCAACAACACTGCTGATGTGATCGACGCGAATGAATTCCGTGCCGACATCTTCGTGAAGCCCGCACGCTCTATCAACTTCATCGGCCTGACATTCGTTGCAACCCGCACTGGAGTTAGTTTCGAAGAAGTAATCGGCACAGTCTGATTATTAAATAGTACAGCACATCATCAACCGTTTAACAGGAGTAAGTAAAAATGCCTCAGCAAATCCCAAATACAGGGAGTAATGCGAGAACCCTGGATACCTTTAAATCGAAGTTGTTGGGCGGCGGCGTTCGCCCTAACTTCTTTGAGGTAGAACTCAAGTTCCCAACTCTGGGCATCGACGACAACGATGTAAGTGACAGAACCCGTTTCCTGGTAAAAGGAGCTAATCTGCCCGCTTCGATCATTGCACCAATTTCAGTTCCTTTCCGTGGAAGAGAACTGAAGATTGCTGGCGAGAGAAGCTTTGATAGTTGGACTATCACTGTTATCAACGATAGCAACTTTGTCCTGAGAGACGCCTTTGAAAAGTGGGCAAACATCATCAACAAAGTTTCTGATAACGCTGGTGAGGTTGATCCAACCGTCTATCAACAGGAAGCTTACGTTCATCAACTTGGTAGAGCACCAATCACTAATCAGGCTGGAGTTCCTGCAACTTCAGGAGCTACTGTTCCCATCCTGAGATCATACCACTTCCATGGCGTGTTCCCAACTAACGTTTCTTCGATCGAACTTTCTTACGATCAAAACAACGTTATCGAAGAATTCTCTGTAGAATTCCAAGTTCAGTGGTGGGAAGCCCTGAATGAAAATGGCCAGGTTGTCGTTGGTTGATAAATAGACCATAAGACAACACTGACAAAATGGCTAAATTATTCGGTTTCTCCATAGAGGGGGCTGACGGAGATAATCTGCCTAAGTCTGCGGTTTCTCCTGTTCCGCAGAACGAGGCAGATAAATCCGACTACTATGTTAGTAGCGGCTTCTATGGACAATATGTTGATATTGAAGGTGTATTCAGGAATGAGTATGATCTCGTTAAAAGATACAGAGAAATGTCTCTGCATCCAGAGTGTGACGAAGCGATTGAGGATATTGTAAACGAGGCAATTGTTTCCGATCTCAGCGACAGCCCAGTTGAGATCGACCTCCAAAACTTAAACGTCGGGGATAATATCAAAAAGATTATCCGCGACGAATTTAAGTATATTAAGGATCTCCTGGATTTTGACTCCAAAGCCCATGAGATTTTCCGTAACTGGTATGTTGATGGAAGACTTTATTATCACAAGGTAATTGATCTTAAAAATCCACAAGCAGGTATCCAAGAACTGAGATACATTGATGCTCTAAAGATCAAGTACGTTCGTCAGGTTAGAAAAAAAGATCCAAATCTGGCTAGACTGAATAGTAATGAACCAGTAAACTCACTCAGTCCAGAAATGGATGAGTATTTTGAGTATAATCCAAACTCAGGTAAATCTGGTGCATCTTATCTTCCAACCGCAGGCGGTGCAGCTGGTGGGATCAAGATTGCAAAAGATGCGATCACTTATTGCACTTCTGGTCTGGTAGATCGCAACAAACACAATACACTCTCTTGGTTACATAAAGCAATCAAAGCCCTGAACCAACTGAGAATGATCGAAGACTCTCTGGTTATCTACAGATTGTCTCGTGCTCCAGAAAGAAGAATTTTCTATATCGACGTTGGTAATCTGCCTAAAGTGAAGGCAGAACAATATCTTCGTGAGGTCATGAACCGTTATAGATCTAAGTTGGTCTATGACGCAAACACTGGTGAAGTTCGTGATGATAAGAAGTTCATGAGTATGCTTGAGGACTTCTGGCTGCCAAGAAGAGAAGGTGGTCGTGGTACAGAAATCACAACTCTACCAGGAGGACAGAACCTTGGTGAGATTACTGATATTCAGTACTTCCAGAAAAAACTCTACAAAGCTCTGGGTGTTCCAGAAACCCGTCTTGGTGGAGAAGGTGGTTTTAACCTTGGTCGTTCTTCCGAAATTCTCAGAGACGAACTGAGATTCAACAAGTTTGTTGGTCGTCTTCGTAAGAGATTCTCCAACATGTTCCTTGACATGTTGAAGACACAACTTCTTCTTAAGAACGTCATAACGCCCGAAGATTGGACATTGATGTCCGAACACATTCAGTTTGACTATATCTATGATAATCACTTTGCAGAACTCAAAGAAAGTGAGTTGTTCCAAGAACGCATCAATAATGCTGCACAGGCTGAACAATACGTTGGTAAGTATTTCTCGCAAGATTATGTAAGACGTAAGATCCTTCGTCAGACTGATGAAGAAATTGTTGATCAGGATAAACTGATTGCTGCAGAAATTGAGGCTGGTTTGTATCCAGATCCTCTCATGATGCAGTCAATGGAACTTGCAGGTGCTGCAATGGATCTACAAAACAAAGCTCCATCAACAGAAGATCCTCAAGTTGATGATAAAGCAGTTGAAGCCCCTGAAGGTGGCGAAATATAAATAATTTGTAGTGTATTTACATTATCGTGGATTCTGAACAATTTGTTGATTTGGTGTTGCAAGACGCACCCGCACATGAGATTAGTGATGCAATTAAGAATGTCCTGAATGCGAAAGCCGCAGACAGAGTTGAAGCTGGAAGACCTGTAGTTGCTGCAGATCTTTTTGGTGATGAAATTGAATATGAAGAAGATGACGTAACCCAAGAAGACCCTACCACTGAGGAAGAGGATGGCTAAGTTTAAACCATTATCAAATGAGGCGGATTTAGCCGCAGGTATTGGTAACAGCACCAGTGTTGGTAATGCTAGTGTTGTAAGAATTACTAATACTTCTGGTGCAACCGTTGTAGTTGGTCTTCAAACCTCTGGGTTTGTTGGGTTCTCAACTTTCACAATGCTGCAAGATACAAGCGATATCGTCGTTAAGAGACCTGATGATCTCGTCCATGTAACTGGTGGAACTGTGAGAGTTGTAAAAATCGCATTCACTCAATAAGAACAATGAAACTGATCAGAGAAGAAATAGAACAGGTAGAAGTTATCGTTGAAGAACGCAACGGTAAGAAGAACCTGTACATCGAAGGTATTTTCCTCCAAGGCGATATGAAAAATCGCAATGGAAGAATGTATCCCTGCGAAACCCTTGAAAAGGAAGTAGCCCGTTACAACGAAACTTTCATTCAAAAGGGTCGTGCTCTTGGTGAGCTGGGTCACCCCGATGGTCCTACTGTAAACCTGGATCGTGTATCCCACAAGATCACTTCTCTGGTTCGTGAAGGTAACAATTTCATCGGTCGTGCAAAAGTACTAAATACACCGATGGGAAACATTGCAAAGTCCCTTCTCGATGAAGGTGTCAAGTTGGGTGTTTCTTCCCGTGGTGTTGGTTCAGTCCGCATGAACAATGAGGGCGTGAACATCGTTGGTGAAGACTTCATGCTCGCCACAGCCGCAGATATCGTTGCAGATCCTTCTGCTCCTGATGCTTTCGTAGATGGCATTATGGAAGGTAAAGAATGGGTTTGGGATGGTGGAATTCTCCGCGAAAAATATGCAGAGAAGACATACAAACAGATCAATACTCTTGTCAACTCAAGACAGCTGCAAGAGAACAAGCTGAGACTTTTCCAAGACTTCTTGGGAAATCTCTAATTTATAAATAACAATAGATTAACTACACTTATAAAGTCTTAATCGGAGAGTTCAAATGTCCCGTGGTCAAAATTTACAAGAAATGGAAGTAGGCACTGCGCAATCCAAGACTGCCGTTAACGCTAACGCAAAGGCTGGCATGCCGATGGATACATCGGTGGCTGGTTCTGTTGAAGATCTCGGCGGACCTACTCCCGACAACTACAAGCCTGACAATGACTCCGCAAAACTGCGCGAGCCAAAAGTCGCAACTGTAAAAGACGTTGTTAATCGTGGCGCAAAAGCTGCGATGGCACCTGAAACAAGTGCAACACCTGTTTCGGTTCCTGAAGAAGTAGAAGAAACTCAAGAAGTCATCGAAGAAATCGTTGACGAAACTCCTGAGTACGACATCGAAGAGGACATGAATGCCCTCTTCTCTGGTGAAGAACTCACCGAAGAGTTCCAAGAGAAAGCAAAGACCATCTTTGAAGCTGCAATCAGTGCAAAGGTTGCACAAGTTGCAGCAGAGATGGAAGCAAAGAACGAAGAGCGTATCGTTGAGGAAATCGAGACTGTTAAGTCTGCCCTCGTCGAGCGTGTCGATTCTTACCTGGAGTACGTCGCTGACGAATGGCTCCAAGAGAATGAACTGGCCGTCGAACACGGTCTTAAGTCCGAAATGACTGAGAGCTTCCTCTCAGGCATGAAGGAACTTTTTGAAGCACATTATGTATCAATCCCTGAAGATAAATACGATGTTGTCGAGAGCATGGTAAACAAACTTGATGAAATGGAGACTAAACTCAACGAGCAGATCGAAAGAAATGTCTCCCTGAACAGCAGACTCGCTGAGTCGGTTGCCGATGGGATCGTATCTGAGGTTGCTGAGGGTCTTGCCCTGAGCCAAAAAGAGAAGCTCGCCCAACTCGCCGAGAGTGTTGAGTTTGAGAGTGAAGAATCATATCGTGAGAAACTGGTCACTCTGAAGGAGTCATACTTCGGTCAGAAAGTCCAGAAAGAGACTTCGGAGAAGGTGCTGAACGAAGAAGCCGCCCCTGATTACTCAGGTACTATGGCTCAATACATGAGCATCCTGAACCAAGTCGCTAAAAAGTGAATTTAAGATTATCAAACCCGTAAACACTTTAAATTAGGTAAAAGCAAATGTTCCAATCCGAGCATCTGCAGGAAAAGTGGGCACCTCTTCTGAATCATGAAGGCCTTGGTGATATCAAGGATGCCCATCGTAAAGCGGTAACCGCTTGCCTGCTGGAAAACCAAGAGCGCTTTATGCGCGAAGAAAGAGAATTCCTGTACGAAACCCCAACCAACTCCGCTAACGCCGCTGGCGCTGGTGGTGGATTCGGTGGTGGTTCGGCCGTTGGTGGCCCAACCGCAGGTTTCGACCCCGTTCTGATCTCACTGATCAGACGTTCAATGCCTAACCTGATCGCCTATGATATCGCAGGCGTTCAACCAATGAACGGTCCTACTGGACTGATCTTCGCAATGCGTTCCATGTACGGAACCGACCGCGATCCTTCAACTGGAACCGAGGCATTCTTCAACGAGCCCGATTCCGGCTTCTCCGCTCAAGACGCAGGTCTTGACCTGACTGCTGGTTTCACCTCCCGTAACGCTGGTTTCGGTACAACCGCTGCTCAGTCGGGTACTAACCCATCTGTTCTCGGTTCATCCAACGCCGCCCAGGCCCTCTACAACGTTGGTCAGGGTATGGTCACTGGTGATGCAGAAGCTCTTGACGGAACTGGCTCTAACGCCTTCCGCGAGATGGGCTTCTCCATCGAGAAGGTCACCGTTACTGCAAAGTCACGTGCCCTGAAGGCTGAGTACTCACTGGAACTCGCCCAAGACCTTAAGGCTATCCACGGTCTTAACGCCGAGGCTGAGTTGGCAAACATCCTGTCAACTGAGATCCTGGCTGAAATCAACCGCGAAGTCATCCGTACCATCTACAAGGTTGCTGAGTCTGGTGCTCAGGCTAACGTTGCTACCCAAGGTACTTTTGACCTGGACGTTGACTCCAATGGTCGTTGGTCCGTTGAGAAGTTCAAAGGTCTCCTGTTCCAAATCGAGCGCGACGCTAACGCAATCGCACAAAGAACTCGTAGAGGAAAGGGTAACGTCATCATCACTTCTGCTGATGTCGCCTCTGCCCTGACCATGGCTGGTGTACTTGATTACACCCCTGCCCTGAACGCTAACCTGAACGTTGATGACACCGGCAACACCTTTGCTGGTACTATCAATGGTAAGTATCGCGTCTACATCGATCCTTATGCCGCCTCTGGTGGTGCTGAAGCCAACCACTACTACGTTGTTGGTTATAAGGGTTCTTCACCTTATGACGCTGGTATCTTCTACTGCCCATACGTTCCTCTCCAAATGGTTCGCGCCGTTGGTGAGAACAGCTTCCAGCCAAAGATCGGCTTCAAGACCCGTTACGGCATGGTCGCCAACCCATTCGCCGAGGGTACAACCCAAGGTCTGGGCCGTCTGCAGCAGAACGCCAACCGTTACTATCGTCGCGTCAAGGTTTCGAACCTGATGTGATATAAATATCCTTACCGTGTGAAGGATAGTGCAGGGGGTCTTCGGACCCCCCTTTTTTTGTCTAAATACAAATAAAAGCCCATGGCTGGTAATCCCTGTTTAGAACAGGTATCAAACAGAAACTTTCTGTCACCTGTTGGATTTAAATTAAAAATCAATAAGTGTCCTAAGGTCGATTTCCTGTCGGTAGGTGCAAATTTGCCAGGCATCACTTTAGGGACTGCATTGCAACCAACTTACCTCAAGGACATTGATCTTCCTGGAGACAAGTTAGTCTATGACGATTTTCGTGTCAACTTTATTGTTGATGAAGATCTGCAAAATTATAGCGAGATCTATAACTGGATGATTGGACTTGGTTATCCAGATAGCCAAAAACAATTCATTGACCTGAGACAAGATGATGATTACTATCCCCAGATTGGTGATAGAGAAAATCCTCATGCAGAATTCTCTGATGGTACGTTAGAAATTCTTAACAGTAACCTGAGAGGTCAGGCATATGTTAAACTAGAAGGGCTCTTTCCTGTCGCGTTGAGCTCTCTTGACTTTGATGCAACTCAAACTGATATTAGTTACTTTACTGCATCAGTAACATTTAAGTACAAGATCTTCAAACTCCTTGATAAAAACTTCACTGAATTATGAATCTTGAGACAATTCAGGAGATGTGGGAGAAAGATTCCCAGATCGATCCTGATGAATTGCACACCGCCTCTTTGGTGGTCCCTTCGTTACATTCTAAATACTATCAGTTATTCAATGATCTAAGACTTCTTCGGGCAAGAGCTAAGAAGAGGTATCAAAGTATTCTCCACGAACGTCATCTTTATTATTCAGGAAAGGCTGAACCAGAAGTTTACATCGACGATCCTTTCCCATACAAGGTAAGAGAGAAGGATGCATTACAGAGGTATCTGGATGCAGACGAAAAACTGACTGAAGCCGAACTCAAAATTGAGTATTACGACACGATGATTGACTTCTTGGAGAATATTATCAAGACGATCCAGAACAGGACGTTCCAGATCAAGAATGCTATTGAGTGGCAGAAGTTTATTCGTGGATATGATTAGTATCTCTAAGAAAAATGAAGTATACCTGAGAGTCGAAGCAGAACCTCATGTTTATTACGAACTCAGTGATGAGTTCACTTTCGATGTCCCTGGGGCTAAGTTCATGCCCCAGTATCGAAACAAGTATTGGGATGGCAAGATAAGATTATTCAACACACAAACTGGTGAAATCTACGTTGGTCTTCTTGACAAACTTGTAGCCTTCTGTCGAAGATACAACTACGAATACCAGTTTACAGATAATAAGTTTTACGGAACACCTTTCGAAGAGAACGAGATGGTTTCTCTTGAAGGTGTTGGTGATTATATGAAAACCATCACAAGGTATGAACCAAGACCATACCAGATTGAAGGTGTTCATGATGCATTGAGATTTAATCGAAAGTTACTCATCTCTCCCACGGCTTCTGGAAAGTCGATGATGATTTATTCGATTGTTCGATATATGGTTGACAAAGGGCATGATGTTCTTCTAGTGGTTCCTACAACATCACTGGTTGAACAGATGTTCAAGGACTTTGAAGACTACGGATGGGATGCAGAGAAATATTGTCACAAGATCTATTCTGGTAAAGAAAAGTATGACAATCGCCCAGTAACCATCACAACTTGGCAATCAATCTACAAGTTGGATAAAAAGTTCTTCTCTAGATATGGTTGTGTGATTGGAGATGAGGCTCACTTATTCAAGTCTAAGTCTCTTGTCAGTATCATGACCAAACTCTGTGATGCAAAATATCGATTTGGTTTTACAGGAACACTAGACGGAACACAAACTCACAAGTGGGTTCTGGAAGGTTTGTTTGGGCCCGCATATAAAATCATTCGCACTGATGAGTTGATTGAGAAAGGTCATCTTGCAAAACTTGATATCAAAATTTTACTCATCAAACATGATCCACATAAGTTTGAAGCTTTTGAGGAGGAAGTTCAATTCATTATTGGTCATGAAAAGAGAAACAACTTCATCAAAAATCTTGCACTAGATCTCAAAGGAAACACACTGGTTCTTTACAGTCGTGTTGAAAGTCATGGAGAGGTAATTTTCAATTTAATAAATAACTCCGTAACGGGACGAAAAGTATTTTTTGTCCATGGTGGTGTTGATGCCGAACACAGAGAAGAAATAAGAGCTATTACTGAGAAAGAAGATAATGCCATTATTGTCGCATCATACGGCACTTTCTCTACAGGCATTAATATCAAGAACCTCCACAACGTAGTCTTTGCATCTCCTAGTAAGTCTAGGGTTAGGAATCTGCAATCGATTGGAAGAGTATTGAGAAAAGGAAACAATAAAACAAAAGCCACTCTTTACGATATTGCGGATGATACAACATATGGTTCAAGAAAGAATTACACCTTAAATCATCTCATTGAAAGAGTAAAAATCTACAATGAAGAGAATTTTAATTATGAAATCATTCCAATCAAAATGAGGCAAACATGAATGATATTTACGCAGTCATCAAATTAATCTCAGGTGAAGAGATCTTCGGTCAAGTCGAAGAGTTTTATGATGAAA
>Ga0208898_1000217_pt1 | contig 46889 bp, 83 predicted proteins | sample VirMetDEL_Mar_4_FD_184513 | JGI IMG/M metagenome (GOLD analysis project Ga0208898, IMG submission 184513) | Aqueous microbial communities from the Delaware River and Bay under freshwater to marine salinity gradient to study organic matter... | ecosystem: Environmental > Aquatic > Marine >... | reverse complement strand
GTCACCCGCGCTGCTGACGTGGCCTCGATTAGTGGTAGCAACTTCAATACTTCGCAGTTTTCTAGGGCATCCACGGCTACGTTCTACAACAGCTCTGGAATTATTACCACGGCTAATGTAGACATCCCGCGTAATAACTACAACCCAACCACGCTTGTTGCTGAAGGGCTGCTACTGGAACCGCAGCGGTCTAACATCGTGCTACAAAGCAATGGATTTGATACCACTTGGACTAACGCAAACAGCACTGAAACTGCATCAGCAGGCACATCACCAGATGGCACCAATAATGCGTGGGAGCTAACGGATACGCTTGATGGCAGTGCTGTGCAGCATAACCTAGTGCAATCAGGCATCAATTACGAGGCAGGCAAGCTATACACCGCATCACTTCATGTAAAAGCAGGCACTCTGCCGAGAGTTGCAGTGATCATTGCAGGAAATGCGATGAGTGCCGGGAATAGAGCTTTTGGTTTTGATATGACCACTGAGACATTTACATTTTCTGCAAACGCAATCAGCGGCCCGAGCTTCACCAAGCTGCCGAATAGCTGGTATCGCATCAGTATGACCTACACCGCTGATGCTACTGACGCGGCAAACCTTACCATCAGACCAGTTGCAGCAGCGGGCAACGTACCGGGATTGTACCAAGGCGACGGCACTGGCACCATCTTGATCTACGGCGCACAGATTGAAGAAGGCCCAGATGCAACAAGCTACATTCCTACTACCACAACAGAAGTCACCCGTTCGGCTGATGTGCCTGCAGTGTCGCCTTGGTATCGGCAGGATGAGGGGACGGTGTTTGCTGAGATCAATCGCAATACCAGCATTTCCCGCAACCTTAGGGTTTTTAGTGTCACGGATGGAACTACAAATAACAGAATATTTGACCTGCGCCAAGATACCTCATCGCTAGGGTATGCGTTTTCTGTGGCCAGTGGAGTCATAGAGGTATTGCAATCAGTTGAGTTCAACTCCGGATCTCAAAACAATAAAGTAGCAATAAGTCAGTCCTTAAACAATTTTGGCGTTTCTATTAATGGGGGCTCCGTTCTTGCGGACACCAGTGTAACAATGCCTATTGTTAATCAAATCAGCATTGGGTCATTAAATGGGGCATCCCAATTTGCTGGCGCCATCCGCCGCCTAGTTTATTGGGATCAGCGCCTGCCAAACGACACTCTTGAAACCATCACGCAGTAGTCGGCAACACTAATGACCCAACAACCCCTCCCTCCCATGACTGAAGAACTCCTCACACCCCCCACCCCCACGTGCTTCCGGTTCCCGGATGAACCTACTTGGATTGCTGCAGGTTTAGCTGCTGGCATCTACGTCAAAGAGCCAGTGCTTGATGACGACGGTAACGAGACTGGGGAAGAACTCAAGCTTGTTGGCTACACCCAAAGCTATGCCTGTGATGTGGTTGGCACCATCACCCGTGGTGGTGAATGGGATGACGAGGGTAATGTCATCACCCCACCTGAAGTGCTCGACGGCTGGCACATTAACTATCAAGGTGAAGTGCCTGATGAATGGGAGCAGTATGCGGTGTGGCCTGAGAATCCTGTGAGGGTGTGGGCTTAGAAGTGTTCCTGTCTAATAACTATTCCCGATCAATCAAAAAACAATACAAAATCGGAAAAAATCCGATTATTTGATCAATCGGGAACAATTTTATTATCCTAAGTTGATTGGTTTATGACCAAACAACAGGCTGCACAGATCATTGCAACGGTTCTTATGCTTGTCATACCAATGTGCTTCTTCCATTACACCTTCTTTTATTGCATTAAAAACTTCAACGGGAGATAGGTCATCACCCTCCGGCCAATCAGTAGTTAAATACATAGCAATAATCTCACGCACTTGATCTTTGATGTGATTGTAATTACGTTGTTTAACACTAGATTTCTCTGGTCCAAGAACCTTTTTGAAATCTCGTGTGAATTTAGTGGTGTCGTGAAGACCTTCGTGTTTGTCTTTGGTTATTGGTGTAGTTTCCTCCATGTCAAAAATTGAATGGTTTTTGTACAACTCATTAAGATTAAAATAATTTTTGTAGTCAGTCATTGATAAGCCTGGTACTAACAAGCCCACCTTACGGCGGGCAAGTAGAAAGATCAAGTCTTTGCTTGGTAATCCAAATATTCTTTCAATGCTTGCTGCTGCTCAAAGTAAAGGTTACGACAATGCGGGCCAGCTTCTTGCAGACAGAACGCTTGCCATAGGCCCGTGTAAAGCCCGTTGGTGCGGCCTGAACAACGATACATGTGCTCCATGAAATCAGTTTTCTGCTGTTCAGTCTTGGTGTTCCAGTTCTCTAAGTATTGTGTGTCCATCAGCAGTTTTGGGTTTCAACGTTATTGATTGTAGTAAAAACACCCAGCACTTCGGGGCGCAGCTCAAGCAATGCATCAATTGCATCATCTTCTACATTCTGAGCAAACTCTTCGGGTGTTTTACCTTTGAATGAATCAAACTCAAGGTCAATATCAATTTGAAATGAAACCGTAATTGACGGCTTAGCAATTGTTTCCATTAATGGATGTAAATGGGTTTCTAATAGGATACCAGATTTATTGATCAAGCAGTCTTTCCAAAGAATTGATTTGGGTGTTTTGATAATGCCCTAATCTTTCTTGAATAACATTGGCATAGTTAATTGCCGCATCTACAATCTCGGTAGCATCAAGCTCAGAGCATACATTTGAGTTAGCAAGAAGGCCAGCCACTAGGATTGTGACTTGACCTTCTAACTTGTTACCAATTAATGCAGGCAATGGGGTACCATCTTGCGTAAACGCAGCAATTAATTTATTCAAAACTGGATCTTCGTTCATAAAGCTCATGCTGCTTTACTTAGTTTAACTTGTTTACATTGTTTAGTTTTTTTCTTTAGCTAAATAGTACCAATAGCAACTGCTTGCATTGGCATGAAACCGTTTGCCACCAAGCAGCTTCAGTTTACGTTCTTCAAGCTCTTCAACTTTTTTCTCTTGGTACGGCAACACACCTTCTTCATCTGTGCACATCTTCAATTCAAGATTTACCATTTCAAGCTGCAGATCAAAGTCAGATACTGCCTGGTTATGGCATTGCATACGAACACGAGCGTCATCAAGACCCTGTGGCACTTGCAAGTTCTGATAGAAGCTCTGTTGAATGGCTGGGTGAAAGTGCGTCCACTGGTTTGTTGAGTAGTCGCTTGCGCTTGATTGCATAGTTTTGTTGGACTTTGACACCTGTGGGAAGTTGCTCTCCCTTTTCATAAGCTGTACGGATTGCATCGACATTGGGTATGGTTTCAGTTTTTGTTGTAGGCTTAGTGCTTTCATCAAGCACTTCGCCTGTCAACGATTCTACTAAGGTGTGTTTGGTAGTAGTAACTGTTTGTACAATACAGTATTTCTCACGCTCCTGCTCGGTCCAGTCTTCAATATCTGAATTAATTTCTACGTTGAGATCTTTCAGCCTAGTAAATGTGAACTGATAGTTCTCCCCCTGGAGCGTACTACCGTCCATTGGTACGTAGCTACGCAGGTAATTTAGCAAACTTTTAATTTGGTTAACCTGAGATTCGTGATGTTTGCGTTGCGTTTTTAGTAACTCTTCTTCTTTCTTAGCACGTTCAATGGCATCTTCGTTATTGACCCATGCATAATAAATCTGATCAAGTTTTTTGGCTTTGAAGGCAGCACAAAGCTCCATCTCAGCTTTGACCAACTCCTGGGATTCAGGAGTAAGTAAAGGAAGACTGCTTTCCAAGGCAGCATGATGCTTAATTAATTCAAAGGTTGTTAACCGTTTAAGGTCAGTGTTTGTTTGTTGTTGAGTCATTGTTAGATAGAAGTTTTTTGATGTTAGATTCAATGTTTTTTAATGCACGCCTGTCACTGATAGAAGCACCTGTAACAAGACGCGCACCAGATTCGTGGTTAAAGATCATATGCTTACGTGAGCGCAGGAGTTTAAACCTATAGCTCGACGCAAGCTTTATAACTTCTTTGTTGTACCTCACTGGAACCAGCTTATTACTTGACCTAGACCATAGGCACAGATTGCGCCAAGGCCAGCCCACACAATTTCTTTAGCTAGTTCAAGTGCAACAGGAACGACAGAAACGATGATAAAGTCAAACATTGGATGAAATAAGTTGATGGAATAATATGCAGTTTAGAGACATGCTTAGGTCTAGTTAAGATCAGTCAGGTTCTACTGATTCATCATAAGAACCATACTGCGTCCCCTGGTCCATGTATTGATCTACGGTTAGTTTAATTAATGCAGTAATACAATCGTACTCAAACTCTTTGGGTGCTGTGTCAGCAATCATAGCAACCAGCATACGACGGTTGCCGTTAGGGATGCTGCCAATCTCAATGGCATCAAAGTGTGTTTTGAAAAGATCAGTCATTTGTTTTTCTTAAAGATGTGGCTGACTTGAGGCAATGCAAACGCAGGGAAAGGAACAAACTCATTATCAAGCATAGAATCAAATAGATCCCAGACATCATCCTGAGTGAAGCTCTCCTTTGGTTTGTATACCTTCCAGCAATTTAGCGGTGCCATCGACCCTTGTGTTGTATAAATGATTATAAATTTACCATCTTGTTGCCCCTCCTCAGGTGGTGCATAAGCCCATGCCGTTGCCTTCTGCGCAGCCTGACCTCGTTGCGTAGACCGCAGCTCTGAGCGCTTGACAAGCAACTGACGGTACCGCTGGAACCACGACAGGTGAATGCAGGTTGGCTTGAAGCCACTTATCTCAGCCTGGAACTCAGTTAAGTTATTGATTTGATATTGATAAGATCCACAACTGCACCATGGTTCATGGATGTCATTATCCTCAGCTACGCTACCAGAATCTTCTTCATCATCACCAAGACGATTAAGAGCTGCACCAGGCATACTGAACCGCATACCATCAGGAGCCACCAAATGTCCAAGATCTGTCTGATCTCCCTGGAGCAACGCAAGTAATTTTTCTTGATCTTGTATGGCAGCAAACTTATCAATCCACCTTGTTTGCATAAGTGCTGGTGGAGTCCTGTGACTGAGTTGAGAAGCATAGTTCCAACCTTTAAGAATTACATATGCACTATGATGCCAGATACTAGGCCCTCTGTAGTTAGGACCCAGATATGCAAAGAAGTTTTTTAATCTACTTGAGAAGGCACAGTAGGAATCTTTAATTGGTTGTTCGGGCAGAAGTTGTTCAGTACCATCAGTGCGAACAGCAAGGAGATTAGGGCCTGACTTATAAAGACCAGCAATGTCACTCTCATCAAAATCCTGGAATGCCCTTCTAATATTAGTACGTGAGTAGATAAGTTTTTGTGCGGTGTTGAGTTTAGTTGCGGTTGTGTGTTCAGTCATTGTATTGTGATGAAATAGATTTGAGTTGATTCGATGTTGAAATTTGAAATGAGTCCAGAGGAATTGTTCTGGCAAGAAAAGATGTTACGTCATATTAAGGATTGCAATTCAGTGGATGAGTTGAAGAAGATTGCTGAGCTGCTTACCAAGATAGCAACAACTAGACAAATTGCAATTAAAGGTTTGGTTAAGGACTCACTAGAACTGATGAGTGAAAAGTTTAAGGCCCCACTTTACAGTGAGGCCAAAGAACTTACAGATCAGAATTAGAATCCATTCAGATCTTCACCCGTGGTTTCATCCCTGGAAGGCAAGACTTTTACATCAATGTCTCCTCCCTTGTTACCGCGAGATTCGGGGAGAATTTGTACTCCATCCTTGATCCCATACGCACCATTAAGCCGATCAGCATCTTGTTTGGAGTGGATGTTGATATAATCTTCGTACATTTCCTGAAACTTCCAGGTTGATTCACGATCGTCATCAGGGATACAGAATTGATTGAGTGATTGAACTGCTGTATTTTGATCTGAGTAATCAGGAATCTCAAACGATTCAACAGCACAGATCTCTACATTGTTTGCGCCACGCATATCACTTGAAAGCGTAGGCATAAACACAGTTGTTGCATAGAACTTCTCGTTGAACATCATTGGTACTTCGGAGTCCAGTGCTTTACTAAGACACTTAGACATTTCTTTTTCAAAGATCTTTACTTTTTCGGAAATGTCCGTGCCGTTAAGACCTTTGATTGTCAAGACAATTGGCGTTTTATGTGCACGCTTATTGTCTTTGGTCAGCACATAGACCAGGTACTTGGTACGTACACTGTACTTACGCTTGTACATTTCTCCTTTGCTGTTAGCAAGATCTGCTGCAGTTTTATCTGCATCAAACAACTCCTTAACAGAAGGATCTTCAAACGTACCAATTGTCTGACGCATCCCAGATGTTTCTTCCACCATTAGTGGAGAACGTAAAAGGATTTGCAACCGTGGTGCAGTGAAGTTAAGACCTGTCTCCTTTGAAGTATTAGGCGGCATACCAAAGACTTGTTCATAGTCCCAGATCACAGAGTTTGGAATAAAATCATCTTCGGTTGCAGTCCAACCGCAAGTATCAAGATCAGCTTTACGGATGAACCATCCGCGTGTTTTTGATTTGTTGAGAGGTTGAATAGTAACAAGAGGCTGATATCCAGAAACAAATTTCTTGTCCTGGAACATCAAGAATGAATCAAGACCTCGTGTTGCAAGTGCACTGGATGACTTGGTTGGCATCGTAGTTTTGTTCGTAGTAGAAAGCTGAGCAGTTTAAGGTCATGCTCAGGACCATAGTCTAGTGACGATCAGAAGGGTTCTTCTTCATTGTCACTATTCGCAAACCGATCGGGCAAGTCAGGCATGGTGCCTGTGTTGACACCCCAGGGTTCTGCAATGTCATCAGCAGTCTTGCCACCCCACAGCCCTTTGACAGGTGCATCTTCTGGCACCGTGTTCTGTGGTTGAATCGCGCCGTTGTTAGCCCGTGGTGCCAGTGTCATAGACACAAGCATAATCTTGAGGTTAAGGCGACGCTCATTGGTTTTCTTATCGTTCCAGGCATCTGCAACCAAACGCCCCTGGAGCGTAAGACCTACACCCTTACGTGTGAAGTTAGACAATAGTTCTGCATGATTCAACTTGTCTTCCGCTTTATTCATTGCGTAGAAGTTGAATAGGTCTGCTTGACCTCTGCCTTTAACTACTGACAGTGTTTGATTACAAATCATCAAACCACTTTCAGTTGTATTAAATCCCTTGGAACCTTGCTCAATATCTTTGATGCAACGTCCACTGAGAATAACTGTATTCAGAATGGGGAACTGATCATTGACTACAGCAATGACACCACCATGCACTGAGTAAGTACGTGACTCAAGATCATGACGCAACTTACCGCCATGCAAGTAGATCTGTGCATCTTTCTTTAGTTGGATAAAGCGTTGTGCACTTTTGCCATAGGCATTGATTTCAATTGGAGCTGGAGCTTTGTTACCAACAGGAGGTAGCACTGCGTTGCAGCGTACTGCTGTTGATGTGGCGCTAGTAAATACTTCGCGTGGATCTTCAGTAAGTTGAGCGCAGAATGAAGAGAAGTTCATACATCTGGTAGAGAGTGTGTTAAAGCAGTTTACACGGTCATGCTTAGGACCGGGTTAATTAATGTGTATCAAACCAAGTCTTACCAGTCTTAGCGTCTCCTTCTATTGGACAGGCAAACCCAAAAAAATCCTGGGACTGAGGAAATGACCTTAACGCTTGTGCTGTTACTACATCCACTAGGTGTGGCGGACAGCTTAGCTGGATCTCATCATGAATCATTCCATGTTGGTGCCAGTCTACGCCATAAACAAATCCTTGGTCACGCATGTTGTTGTGTAGATTGATTACGACTTGTTTCATGATCAATGCACCAGCAGCCTGGAGCAACACGTTCAAAGCTTTGAATTCTGAACGGCAGTACAGTGGCCTGCCATCTAATCCAATGAGATATGTTCGTTGTGTCAAATTCAATGCAAGTTTATCTTTCAGTTGTTGAAGTGCTGGAACACCACGCATGAATGAATTAATTGCAGTACTTCCTTGTTTACGCAGAACTGCTTCATCTTTTTCATTCGAATCAATAATAGTTCCTGCTTTTAATGAACCGCATCCGTATAGCAAACCATAAAGTAAACGCTTTGAAATATCTCTGGTAGCTACACCAAACATTTCTTGGTTGTAGGTATGTATATCAACTTCAGGATCAACAACAAGCTTTGCATATGCACCATCATCCCACTTAGCTAGATATCCTGCAAGACACCTAAGCTCTAACGCTTTTGCATCAACGCCAATAAGAGTCCAGTCATCAGGAGCATAGAAAAGCGCACGACATTCTTTACCGTAGGGTGAGTATACCGCTGGTACCTGAGCCATATTCGGGTTCCGATGACTGCAGCGTCCTGTAATACAGCCGTTGGTAATAACGTCACCGTGCATAACAGAGTCAGCAGAAACGAGTTTGATCCAGGCATTTTTACCCTCCTGTAATTGGCCTAATCTCTTCTTGATTAGCATGTATTCTGCTAGTGGTTTTGCTTCTGGATACGGAAGCTTTTCAAGGACATCATCATCAAGGATTGGATTACCTTTCTCTGTTGTTTTATCAGGTGTCCAGTTGTATTTAGCTTTGAGTCGTTCAACAATTTGTTGCCTGGAGCCAGGATTAAATTCTTCTTGCCTTACCTTACGGAATGGTACGCCCTTCACATAGCCACGGTTCTTGTTATTAACCTTTGGCACGAACCATTTTTCATGTTCAATAAGCGGAAAAACTTGTTTAAGTTCTGTCTCTAGCTCTTGCTTACGTTGTTGCAATTGATTAATAAGTTCTAGTGCTTTGTCCGTATCAAATGGGAAACCAGAGCGTATTTGTTTTTCAATAGCAATAGCAAAGTCATGCTCAAGCTTTAAGGCTGACTCCGCAGTATTCTGTTCAACAATTAAATGATATAACTTTGTTGTTACTGATACATCTTGAATACAATACTCGAGCATTCCACTTGAGTATTTACTGAAGTCTTTAAACTCAATCTTGTTATCAGCTAAGCGATAACCCCATGCTTTTAATGAAGCACTACCCCTCAATCCTTTTGGCACAGCATCATATTGATTCTCGTCACACTCATAGAGTTTCTCTTTGGGCCAGATAAGCCTGGTGCAGATGAGCGTATCAATGATGTGTGCTTTGCAGTCAAATGAATGCAGCTTTTGCAGAACAGCTAGATCGTAGTTGATAATGTTGTGCCCTATCAAAGCATCAGCGGTAGCCAGATGCTTAAGAGCAGCATTAATGCGATCAGGCCCGTAAGTAAAAGTTTGTTTTCTATTGATGTCATAAATGACAATGCAGAAAACTTTAGTGACTTTATCATACAAACCATCTGATTCCAGGTCAAAGACCAGAAAATGTTCCTGTTCGGTGCCTGGCTTCTTCTTGAATTTCGATGTCTTGACAGGCAAGCTCGGGGTCATTTTCATTGATCCAACGAAGGATTTGCATTGCTCCAGACTTATGTGGTGTACTGAAAGTCTTGGATAGATCTGCTTCTGATCTTACTTCAACCAGCTCAAATTTTTTGTCTTCAACATTGGTTGAAATACAAAAGAACTTGTTTTTAATTTTAGTGCACAATACGTAAGACATGATATAAAAGAAGGACAGATCAATGATAGTCTGTCCTTCCGAAAAAACAAGTAAGTCAGCAAATCAATTTATTTGTACCCAGTCCAAGTCCCAGCTTTCTTGCGTTGAGACAATGCTTTACTTGCATCAGTACCTTTGCGTTGTACTCCGTGGAGCAGCAGAGCAAACGGTTTGTCACCAAAGCAATGGCTATCGTCATGATCAATTGAGAGACCACAGTCAGCAGCTTCTTGCTCTGTATAAACCACATAAGCAATGCGCTTAAACTTGTCTTTGTTTGGTTCGATCAAGTGGTCAAGCTTGCCACCAGCAGAAGCAGTGAGATAGAAATTGTCAGGTATCTCATCATAATAGTCAAGCCACAGTTGGAGTTCTTTGCTATAGGCATAGAATTTCATTGAAGGAAATGATCTTGCAACCTGGAGCCAAGCCAAGAAATATTGCGGGCACCAGAAGTCACCAGACTCATGGATGCGTACAAGATCCAGCTTTGGTGCAGAAGCAAGAGATAGTTTGATAAGTAATGACATGCTTGCAACAGGATCATGTCCTGTATACATTGCATTCTTCAGAGCACACCAGTTACTCCAACGGGAATCACGTACAGCAGGACGAGTCTCTGCCATAGCAGCAAAGCATCTGTACTCAGGGTTAATGCTGCTAAGCAGATCAGGTCTGTCAATGATCTTGCCTGTGATCCTGTTAGCAAATGTTTTACATACACCTGCTTGTCTACATGTGTAGCCTGCAGGCAACGAAAAGATAAGACGCTTAGAAAGCTTAGCGTTACCTTTGGAAAAAGAAAGAAGTTGCATTGGAGTGAAGTAAATGGACAAGCCTGGGACTTACACTATAAAGATGCCCAGTGTATCATGCTGAACGACATGACATTATGACATGGATCTATAATCTTTTTGTAGTTATAGATACAAAGTCATGAGTAAGTGTGTGTACCGTGGAGTTGCATACCAGCCCTACACAATGGATGCTGGTTTGATTCAATACTTCATGAATAAAAAAGCTAAGCAAGAGGCTAAGGCTAAAGAGCTAAAACATTACCAAGCTCAACACAGCGGTGAATTAATTGCTTGATCCACTGCAGTCCAGAAAATAATGCCAACGTTGTGAGGGGTCTGTCCATCTGACTACCTCACAATTTTTATAGGTATCAACCACCTCAAACTTAGGTGGTATCACCCCATTCTGGGGTGGCTTAAAGATAAAAGTGTAAAGCATTGCAAAGATTACAAAGATAGAAATACCAAACCAAAAGAACTTGTATGCAAAGTCAGTAAAGTCATTCATGACATTTCACATCTGTACGTTCCGTACTTAACATCTTCAAACTCTTCTGCAAGAGTCATTAAGATAATCCTATCCCGTTCACAGTACAGTGCAGCAGTGCGTAACACTTCTGCAATAGTAGCTTTATCTTCTATTGGTGCATGTTCATATGCATCAAGGATTGATTGGGCTTGGCGCGAAAGTTTAGACATTGGTTTTAAGCTCTTCAGCAATGGCAAGAATTTGGTTGCGATGCTTGATGTGTGCAGTGGCAAAACCTTGATCGTATTCGTTGTAGTCTTCAATAGTGGGCCATTCTTTAGGCACCACTTGATCCGCAACAGCCGCCAGGGCGGCGGCAAGTTGGGCACGACGCCTGTCGTAAATATTCCATTTGTCATTAATGGTTTTCCAGAAAGCGTCGTCAACTGCTTTTGCAGCGGGTGAAAATTCAGTCATAATGCCTCCTTGGTGATGGTGCCGCACAGCTCGGCGGCGATGGCGAGGAGTTTCTGACGGCAAACCTGGCGGGTATAGAGCTCAGGCATCCAGCGTTGATCATCCTCTCGCAGAGGCCGCTCAGGCACCACCTGATCCGCAGCAGCTTCCAAGGCAGCGGCGATCTTCAGGCGGCGATTGGCCAGATCATGAAAACCGTTGAACGCATCCAGCACCGTCTGCGCGGCGGGTGAAAGTTCAGTCATCAGGAAGTGCCTCCAGTGCGCGGCGGATTAGAGCGTGTTGATCAGCGTTGAGCACGGTCATGGATCTGGGGTAGTCAGGGCCTGGTGCATCTTCAAGCGTCTTCAGTGCTTGCTGTTTCAGCGACGTAGATGGGCGGCGTCCTTCGCGCAAGAAAGAAGCAAGTTTCTCGCCTTCACAGGTGTCCCAAGCGATAAGCCACTCACAGCACGCCTCCAACTCAGCATCAGCACCAGCCTGGTACGCCTGACTCAAAAGTACGTCTTCGTTGACATCAAACCAATCACTCTTCCAGTCATTGAGAAGAGTGTTGGGTGGAACCATTGGATGTTGTTGTTCAATCATTGTTGATAAACTCCACAGTACCCATGGGACCTTCTGTGTTCTTCAGTCGATCCCATTCTTTTTTAGCTTCAACTTTCTTCTTAGCTTCCTCTTCTACCTTGTTATGGAAATCAGACTCTGTAACAAATCCATAATCCTTGCCAATCTCACGAAGTTCATTATCAGTGACAACTTCGTCAAACAAATGATTAGCTAACCCCCTGCGGATTAATTTGTCATTGAATCCAAAATGCCGAAGGAACTTAAGGTACCATTTAAACAATTGATAAATAGTCAGGTCTTCAGGTTCTGGTAGAACCATTGTCATGTTTTCTTCTGGGATTGATTCACCCCATTCAAAGCCTGATCGTGATGACATATCATTCCATTTGCAACTATATGTCAATGTGATTTTGGAATCGCGTGGTTCAGTCATTTGGGTTGTTGTTTTTTAAGTGCTTTGAAGTATTCGTATGTGTGGAGTGAAACCACCTCCAACTCAAAGTTGCTTATCAAAAGAGTGAAAGAACAGATTTTGATGAGAACATCAAGTAGTCCAGCAACAGGAGTGAGAAACCGAAGAACCCAACATTTGAGGTTTAGTTCTTTTCGTTTCCACACACAAATTTTTGGTTTGAATTGGTGATCCACTTTCTTTTGTTCGGGATTTAAAAGAATTTGTTTGATATTTACTCGTTTCATACTTTTTCTCCCTGGTGTGCTTCAGCAATAGCATCAATAATTGTTTCTTTTACTTGATCCCTGGTAAAAAACATGCCATCGATGTCATCCTTGTATTCAGGATAAACATCTTTGAAATCAGAGTCTGCTTCATAGGTCAAGGTACTGGTGAGATCCACAAAAACTTGAAGTGTCCTGCCATCAATAGTTTCAAGGAATACGTGGTCATTCCTTTTATAAAAAACCTGAAGTAATTTTTGCAACATATAGTAACGCTGATCTACTTTCTGATCATAGATTTTGTAGTATTCAGTTTCGTGGTCAGTTGATTTGAAGTTGCTGATCATGGCTAGATGTGTTTCCAGGATTTCCTTTTAACAATAGCTCGTATGGTATTTTCTGCCATGCCTGTGTAGTTCATAATTTCTTTTACCTTCATGCCATTTGCATAATTTTCCCTTATCTTCAGGACATCTTCTTCTGTAAGGATTGCATTGTAGCAACGGCTACCAGCATTTTGTTTACCCCACTGATTCCCCTTGGTAAATCGTGGGCCAACCTTATTTCCTTTCTTAAAGGTGCCATCAGGATTATGCGTCTCTTCTTTCTTATATGTAGTGTATGTATTACAAATTCCTGCTGCACGTGTACGCATCTCATTAAACTCTGGTACTTCCATTAAACATTTCTCTTGGTTGTAATAAATGCACTGAGTACAGAAATACGTAACAGTACGGACAGGACGTGGAATATCAGGTCTTACATCACGATAGAACAAGCCAAGCCTGATCTTACTAATCACTTGAGGTGATGAATTAAATTTCCTAGCTACAGTATTATGGCTTTCAGTTGATGTAAGCATGTATACAATTTGCTTTTCTGTAAACTTGCGCTTGCAATAATTAAACATATCACTTTGCGTATGCCTTGGACGCCTTGGTATGTCAGGCCTTACATGTTTATATGTCCTGCCTGTTAGTATCTCACGAGCAGCAGCAGTTGACATACCTAGCTCTTTGCTTAATTCACTGCTTTTTTTACCAGAAGTGAGCATATAGACAATGGTTTCCTCTGGAAATTTGTTAGTAAAAGACATGATTAGAAGTCAATAAGTTCACGAGTTGCATTTGTAATTAATGGGAGTTCTTCAATAGGACATAACCTCATTTGATCGTGTGTACTGACACTGTTGTTGTGATTCCATTTGACTTTGATGTAGTTGCGTTTAGCACCACGAGTGTTTGATTGGGTAATGATGTCAACTACTACACCATAACGTTGTTGCTGACGACTGGTGTATTCCTGTATACCTTCAGGTGTTGTTGCACATGATCCATAGAGCCTGGGGCGCTCAGCAACATGTTGTCCGATTGAGAACTTAGCTTTTGCCATAGGTAAAGACCCTGACAAGCAGGGCCATAACGATGTGTGATCAAGCAGCAGATGCGTTGGTGTCAAGGATGGGTTCACCAAGGCCTGCTTCCTTCATACGATCTAACATGCTGCACATGATAGTGGCATGCTCTTGTGTCTTGGACATGAATGCCGTGGCACGTTCAGCACTCATAGTGTGTACTGTGCCATTGGCTTCAGTGTATGCCCAGGAGCCGTCGGGTTGTGGCTCACCTTTCTCTATTGCGAGACGTTCGCAATTACGTACGTACCTGATCTCCAGGTTGTGGACATCGGTAAGTCCTTCTTGATCAATCCATGTCAGGCCAACGTTATATCGACGTTCACCATCCATGAATCCATGGGGTTGAGGGATGAGATGCTTGAATGCAGAAAACATGATGAGTTGAGTGAGTGAACAGTTGGTACCCGTCGACGGATTCGAACCGACACTTATGGAGGCTTAAACTCCAGGCCTCTACCAATTGGGCTAGACGGGCTGTACTGGGACTTACACAGCAGGCGCTCGTTATCAGATTGCAGCCAGCCATTGCTGATCTGATGACAAGGGTGCTGATGCCCAGGTTGTTATGCAGACTCTAGCTGCTGGTTACGAAGTTTGAGTGCAGTCTTGAATACTGTTTCAATCTCGTAACGCTGTTCGTCAGTCAGTCGTTTGTTACAGACATCTGCAATTTGACTAACATGCATGACACCATTATCAACTGTGAGTTGGATGGTGTACCTAGGTTCTTTGTCAATCATGCACAGTACAATGATATGCTTGAACTGTTGAATGCCCTTGGAATAACCATGGGTACCGACACAATTACGTACTGCTGTACCCCATTGAGATAACTGGTGTGTATCCCTGGGCTGGAGCAGTGTGTAGTTTGTTGTGTCATTGTACGAGATCTTGATTGGTTCAGGGAATAATTTCTGGGGCAGATCAACATTAGGATTCTTTACCTTCCATGCTTCTTTCATGACATGATCATGCCATTCAGTAAGACGCCAACGACGTGGCTTAAGGTTATCCGTAACGGAACCCTGAATGCATTGGTCAATCATTGCTATGGTGTCAGTCAAATCTCTGGCATAAATCCTGTACTTACCAGTTGATACTTCTAGTGCACGTATATAAGTACAGCTCTTGTATTCTTCTAGTTTTTTGTCAAAGTAACGCTTAAGCATATTAATAAAAGAATCAAATGGAACGTTGGCACGAATCCATTCAATTGCTTTTGTATACCTGGCAGTAATGTCTAATTGCTCAAACATCTCATAATAATTCTGCAATACATCTGGATTTGCATCAGGATAAATATGATAGATAGATGAAAGTGAGTCAAGATACTGTGCAATACAGTTGACTGGTTGACAGATAGTTTCTATGCAAGCTTTATGACCTGCTTTGTCATATCGCTGTTGAACTTCAGTTAATGCAGCAGCAAGATACTTACGGAACCAAGGACGATCCAAGGTTGAATCAAATGCTGCAGTCTTTGTTAACCTTTTGATCTTATTTAAGTGATAGTCAACCGTATGTTCGTATGTATCAAGATCATGAAAATTACCACTAAATGCATGTGGTTTCATCCAGTAACATTCTTGTTTCATGCAGTAATAAAGACTACTACCTTCATCGGTAATACGATCAAAGGTTGGATAAAAATAACGACCAGTCCATGTAGGAATAGTCTGAAACAATTGTTCATACCATCGGTTAACAGCTCCAAAGATACTTTGATTTCGACCGTATGAATTAAGGCAATGGTTATCATCCACTTCACGCCAGTAACGTTTCTTGTAACCTTTATTTAACATTTCCTTGTTGACAATCAAGGTTTTGTGTAGCCATTCAGTACGACCAATCTTGGTGCATTCCATCTGATCAATGCCATTAACAATAGATGGTTTTTCATAGCTAACGTGAGGGAATAATCTATTGTTAAACTGTTTAAGTGCAGTTGCGTTATTACGGAATGCAACAGTAATGCCATAGATGTAGTCAGCATCTTTATCTCGTGGCATCCAACATGCAATCCAGTATTGCTTGAGGTAATAGATCACAGCCAATGGCTTGGGATCTTCACCAAGTACAGGTTTAGTAAATAGCTTGACTGCATTAGATGCTGCTGCTCTGTTGATATGATCAATAGCTTCTTGTTGATCAGAAAGCTTAACAACATTCTCTGGTATAAGACCAAGAGAGATGACGTTACCCTTAGGGTACTTAACAGTTTTAGACTTTGACTTTTCTAATCGAGTTAAACTCTTGACTGTCTTGTCATACTTAATGACTTCTTGTTGAAGGTTAGATGGGAGAGAGAAATGCATGATAGAAGATGAGGTAAGTGAGAGAGAAAAAAGAAGTAAACGTACGTATAGAGGATATACTCCTGGTACGCTCTTCGAGGGGTGTGGGGATACCTGGGACTTATACAGTGTAGTACTGATGCCCAGGTATTAGTAAAACTTATGGGCAGTATAGGTTTAATGCCTGGTACATACCCATAAGTTCTTACGTTAAATCAAAGCGTCACTAGGGATAAGCTCCCAGGTAAGACACATTGACTCAAGGTATTGGATAAGATCTAGATGATGAATGGGAATAGTCTCTGCTTCATCCACATCGAAATGTGTGTAACAAAGTCCTGGACCATATTCTTGAGGACTCCATAGAGTTTGAGAATAGATGATCCGTGCATCTTCCAGAATTGCCTCAGCATGAGCAGTGCCATTTTCAATGAAGAATGATGTGAGTTCAATGATCATGCTTTGTCAACCCAAGATGTTTTTGTAGTGCGTACGTAGCAGTTGTTACGATGCCACATACGTGCAGTATCGAATTCGGCCTGGTACCTTTCGGTATCCCTCAAGTTGGCTTGAGCACGTTTTGCAGCACAGGCTGCCAGGTTGATACGATCAAAAAGTGTGATCGTTGATACGTATTCCATGAGATGAGATGGGTTGAGGTGAACAACCTGGGACTTACGTAATGTTATTACAGCCCAGGTATTGGTCAGAACTTCAAGAGTTCAATGCCCTGCTTGCTGAGTCCAGTGCCAGGTATTGAAACTGAAGCACGGACACCAGAGCTACGAGCATTAAAGGTAACACTGAACGGACCGATGCGTAGTGATTTGGAATACGACTTGAGGCCACGTTCTGTGAAGTTGAATCCAGCAATGGATTTGTCAAAGTTGACAGGTGATTTCTTGGTCATTGTGATCAGATGATTTGAATTCCTGTACCACCAAGGCATACATCTTCATCCTGGTACTCATCATCTTCAGTGTGATGATTGAGATACCATTCAGCCCAACGAAGGAATTGTGATGGGCTATAGATGGCAGCACGCTCGTTGTTGCCGTAGATGTGGACATAGACTTCGTTACCAAAGTATGTAGTTTGTTGTCCACATTCAATACCATGCTCTTCAATTTGTTTGATACGTTCTTGAACTTGGGTATTCAAGTTGTTGAGTTCAATCGTGTTCATTGGTTTGATGTGTGTGATGTATAAGAGTAAGCCCGATCACTTCAGTGATTCGGGCATGAGCTTATCAATGTCATCTTGGTCTTCCATGTTGGTCATCACGAAGCGTTCACCATCTTCTGTGATGAAGCCACCGATGAAGCCAGCACCACAGCGTTCTGCAGCTTCTTTCATCTTGGCAACAAATTGCATAGCTTCGAGACGCCTGGAGTCCAGTGCATCAGGGATGCGTGGGAGGTTAGAGTCTTGTGTCATTGAATTGATTGAGTACAGGGTCAATGTACCAGGGTTGTCAAGGGATGGCAAGCCCTGGAGCCTAGGACTTACATAGTCTGGTGGGACTAATGCCTAGGTGTATGTTATTATAATGGATGTGTTATACCGTCATTCGTTATTTGCGAATAACGAATAGATGCATCAGTCATTTCCTTTGCAAGTGCTAAGAGTGCATCGCAAGTCCAAGCAATACCAATATCAAGCAAAGGATCAGGGTCTATTCGCCCTTCCCATTTGATTTTATATAGTTGGCTTGCAGTGGTACGTAAAGAAGCAGCAATACGTGCATATAAAACTGGTGAGGCAGAACCATATCCACCACCAGCTTCAATTGCTGAGTTGATAACGGCTTGTGCAGCAGTTGATAGTTCAGTCATAAATAAAAAATGAATGAGATGTTACATATAACAGATGTGTTATACGGCTGCATCCATGTAGTTAACTTCAGACTGTGGGTAAAACACTGGTGCATCTGTTTGGATGTCAGTAATTACTGCACCCATACGACGTTGGATGGTTGGCCATTGTTCCGTAAGCCAGTCACATGCTCCTTGTTTGGAGATGAATTTGACTTCACGATACTCTTTCTTGTCATTCTGATTGAATGTACGGTAGGTAATGATTGTTCCCTTGGGTTCAGTCATTGTGTTTCAGTTGATACTGGTTGATTGCAAATGTGTTGATCTAAAGATATGTATTGTAGATCACATTCTCTTGGATTTGGATTGGCAACAATGTAGCAGTAGATAATTCTTACTACTACCATGGAATCAATTAATGATCTGCCCATTGATCTGAACCTTTGGTTCTTCTGTTGCTTTTCTGCTGGTGCAATCTATGAAGCAATACGTCGTGGTTACTGATCAGGTTCATCGTTGTCTCTGGTACCAAACCTAGCTTCTTTAATTACGTACCATCCAGTCAAGCCAATGGCTAGTGGTGCCATACCAAATGGTACAGCACATAGAGCTAACACACTTCCAATCAGGATTGTGTTTTTGGCTGCAGCCACTTGCGAGAGCAATGAACTATCTGGTTTCGCCGGATGGTTGGATTCGTTGCTCATTGCTCAGCCTCCAGTTCCAGCCTGATGGCCCAGCCGTGGCCGTAACCTTTCTGCTCCCGCAACCAAGCCGCTACAGCGCGGATGGCGTCGCGAGCTATGCGATCTGGCTCTCTATCGCAAGCGGTGCCGTTGTCAATTACTGCAGCCACTTGCGAGAGCAATGAACTATCTGGTTTTTCCGGATGGTTGGGTTTGGCAGGCTGGGCAACCTCCAAGACTTCAAACCTATCAGGATTGGCGAGCAGCTTGAGTATTTTCTCCCGCTCAGCGTCGCTCAGATGCGACAGGTCGATGCTGCCGCTTTGGGGAGCCTCCAACGCCTCGATCCTGTGGAGCAGTTCGAGAATGCAGGAGTAGGCCACCCCGCCAGAGGCTAGGGCTTTGACGGAGGCCCACTCGCCAGCCGTTGCGCGGTGTTGCTGTTCAGCCATAAACCTTCTCCCTGAGTTGCGTGATAGTGCCATCGTTGACGATCACCCGATCAGGGGTGATGTCTTCCAGTCCGCCTTCGCTCTTGTGACTGTCGCTGTAACTGACACCAGGGCGGTCGATGCGCCACAGCTCACCGCCGAGATCGCGGATCAGGGCGGCTTCATTCGGAAACCGCACGTCATCGATCACGACGGATCTGCCATCTTTCATGATGCGTTCAGCTTTGGCACGGGCGATCATCACCCAGAAATCTGGGTGGATGCAAGCCCTGCCCCATTCGGTGCCCAAGGTTTGCATCATGTGCCTTGCACTGACACCGAGTCCGGGGATGATGGCTTCTTTGTCGTCGTAGACAAAGTGGAACCCAGGGATCTCGAGTTCACCGAGCAGTGACCACACAGCTTCCTTGATCGGCGCGGCAAATGACACACGCCGATGCTCAGCGAGCAGATTGGCCACGGTGGTCTTACCGCAGCCAGGAACGGGGCTGTAAAGCCCAATGAGATAGGGAAGGGTCATTCGCCTTCCTCCATGTCATTGATCAGATCCTGCAGGTGATCGAAGAAGGGGTAGTCTTCCCGCTCCTCCTCAGTGGTCAGCTCGTGGAGCTGCGCGGCAAGCGCCATCAGTTGCTGATTAGCCATAAATCTTCTCCTTAAGTTGATCAATAGGGGTGATGTCTTCCAGTGCGCCCTTGCTGATGTGGTCGCCGTCGTAGCTGACGCCAGGACGATCGATGCGCCACAGCTCACCGCCGAGGTCGCGGATCATTGCTCGTTTTGATTGCATGATTCCTCTTTGTGTTCTTCAATGATTTTGCTGTACTCTTCCTCACCCATAACTTCTTTACAATAATCTAAGATTGCATCCATGAAATCTTGTTCAGTCCATGTATTAAATACTGAATCAACAGGGTCATTCTCATGCCAATTAAATGTGATTGTTTCGTCATCATTGACAATTGCTGTAATGGTCATGGCTTTGTAGGTAAGGTGAACAGCCTGGGACTTACGTAATGTTATTACAGCCCAGGCATATGGTTATGTATCAGCAGTAGTGTGGCCTGGTACTCGGATACATTCTTGCGTAATCATTTGAGAAGCTAAGTTCCCAGTTCGAACTGGTTGTTGTATCTCCAAGATTAGGCTGGTTGACGATTTGGTATTCGTCTGCGAGTTGCATGTACTTCCTGATCGCTTGCTTCTTCGAGAAGATGCAGTGCGTTTCTTCGGGGTAGCCTTGCTGGTACCACCATCCACCTTCTTCTGGTCCACCGTACCTGAGGACGGTTTCGTGGAGCGTGATTGTCGTTGGTTCTTTGTGTTCGAATTGGATGTGCGTTTGGTAGTTTTGGATTGCCCAACGTGCTTTCCAGGAGTTGGAGTAGAACTTGCGGAGGCTGGTGAGATAAGACATTTGAGTTCGTGGCTGAGAGTGGTAATGATGCAAGACACCAACACAATAATGATTGTGATGATGTCATATTCTTGATGCTTATTTGTGTCAGTCATGGTCCTCCATCATTAGCTTGACGGCGATGTCACTGAGGTAATCTTGTGCACCATCTTCAGTCCATCCATCTTCATCAAATCCGTCTTCCATAGCAGCGCGTTGTTCGTCTGCAATGTCCTGGAGGATGAAGAGTTGATCTTCAGTGTACTCTTGGTTGATGCGATCGTTATCCATTAGTTGAGTTGAGTAAAGGACAGTGAGCAGTTTAAGGTCATGCTCAGGACCATTGATCAGAGTTGCTTTTCGATGATATCAGCTAGCTGGTTAAAGTCCAACCCTTCATTGTCATTGAGATATGCCAATGATGTAAGGGGTTCACCCATGCGATCTTCTCTTACTGTTGGGTTGGTCTCATCAAGCTCTGCCCACTTCATGACTGATTCAGGAAGCGTTGCTTCAGCTATTTCATCAACTATTTCATCACCTTCATCACCAGATACATAAACATATTGGCCATCTTCTTCATGCCATTCGTGGCACTTGATGTCTTTGTCTTTGTCATACAAATCTGTTAAGACACCGAGGCAGCAGTAGCAATCTCCTTTACGAAGTCGACCGCCAGTCTGTTTGTATTCACCGCTACGCAGAGCAGTGATCCATTTCTGTTTAACGTACTGATTCATCATTTAAGTTGAGTAAGGGACATAGACAGTTTAACGTCATGTCTAGGACGGATCAATGATCAGTTAGCAGCCTGGACCGTAGTACTCACTACGATCTGTTGGACATACTGTACCAGGATTGCTAGAGGCCTGGTGCATCTTGAGTGAAAGGATACATCCAATCACCAGCATACCGATGATACCGATGGCAGCAACGGGGTAGAGGGGATGAACACCCTTGGTATACGTATCGAGATGTACGTAGTTACCAGGGCGTAGTCTCAGGGTGTGTTTCATGATGTGAACTCTTTAATGTCTTCGATAGCTTTGGTCTCTTGCTCTGTAATTTCGATTGGGTTACCACGTTTGGTGTCATGGAATACCTTAATACCATTACGGTATCTGATTAGGCGACACCAGTTTACGTCATTGACTGGAGCCCATGCTGTCACAAAGGCATTATCTTTGTAGACTTTAGAGCAAACCATCCAGTTCTTATCCCTAGCTAATTGAGAATAACTCTCAACTAATTCATGGATAGTCTCGGAGTTGTCAACTTTAGGCATAGCATTAACCTTAGCCATCAGTAGTCATACTCCACGTAGTTTGCTTGAACTTCTGGTGCAATCCAGTCATAGTAGTCATCCATCTCAAGACGGATTTCCTTGGTGCTGGTCGGGAACTGCATAAAGGAACGTACACTAAACTCTTTCCAGTCATCACCTTTGAGAACTTGGTAATGAAGTTGAGTTGAGTTACCGCCATGCCAAACGATTCGTTCGGTGGCAGTCTTCTGATGAATCAGCATGTCAGGTTAAGGTTGAGTTAACGTGCAGGATATAGAGTCCTGCTGAGGCCCAAAGCTTAGCCATGGGCCAGAGCAAGAATCAGTCTTCAATACTGAACTTACGCAACCACCGAATGAGGTTGCGATTCTTCTTACACTTCTTGTCTAGTACCACTGCGAATGGTACCAGACCCTGGAACTCGATAGCACCATCTTGCCACTGATAAAACAGTTCAAGTAGTGCTTGTCGCTCTGCTTCTAGTTCAGCATCTAGTTGCTCATCTCTACGTACCAGGAGTCTGGCATCGTCGATCAGCATTCTTTCAACAGCTTGGGGAGTCATATCCTCTTGGGTTGAATTGAGTTGAGTGTCTGCGTTAATAGGATGCGCAGCCCCCTGGTACTCACTGAGCTAAGTACCGTGCATGGATGCAATGCTTAGCATCACCGAGTGGACCACTGAGTGTCACTAAGCGGTGAGTGTCGGGTTGCTTCTTGCATTCATTAGCCTGCTGCACATTTAGTGCACGCTGAGCCACAGCACCAATACTGAAGCCAAGACATGTACCTATCAGTACAGATAGAAATGCTTCTGTTGGAAAGTTTTCCATGAAGCTGTTCATGATGTAATCAAAGCCACCCTCAGTGGGTGGCAATAACTGAGGCTAGGAGTTGCACCTAGCCCTCCATTGTGTGGAGTACTACAGCTCAGCCGTAGTTCTCAGGAAGCTCTACAAGCTCCGCAAGAACCTGGTGCTGAAGATCAGATTCTCCAGCTATTTTCAGCGCCCAGGCTGCAACCTGTAACGCTTGTTCTCTCCCAAGAGTTTGGGAGTATCCTTCTTCCATCCAGAAACGGATGGTGTCGAAGGCGCGTGCACCCAGTTCCTCCCTGGTGGGAAGGAGTAAACCTTCTTGCTGAAGGCCGTTGTCGCTGGCGGTGTTGAAGACGCTCATGGCGCTCCTGTTGTGTGTGGTGCCCATCTCCACAGGGGGCAATAACTGGACCAGGGTTTGCACCTCCTTGGCCGCTTTAACGGATCAGTTGGTTGGATAACCGTACGTTGTACAGAAATCCATGTGAATGGCATGCTTGTCAGCAGGCCAATCATGTGTTCTGCACTGTTGTGCAGTAGCCTTATCCAGCTGGTTGACACCTAGCTGAACAGCACCTGCCATCACCGCAAGGAAGACAGTGATGCTTGCGAAGTAAACGCGCTTGGTCACAGGAATCTCCTGTTGTGCCGGTGCCCATCTCCGGTCGGTTGGGCAATAACTGCCAGGGGAATCGAACCCCTGGTACGGGCTGGTTACCGTCAGTTGGTTACAGCCTGGAGCTGCTTGTAATAATCTCTAGCTTTATCAATCGACATGGTTGTAGATTGATCGTAAAAATTAAAACTGTGCGCTTTAAACGCCCGCTTAGTAACGCGGGCAACTTCATTGCAAATCACAAACTCGTAGTAGAACGAGTCAGTAACAAAAGCAAATGTCTTGGGTTGCATTGGATTGAAACGAAGGAACAATCTGCGTTGTACGGATGCGCAGCCCCCGATTAACCTCAATCTCTAACAATCATTCCTGTCATCCAGGCGCGGGATTGTCCTAGATTTGACAAAAAAGCTGAGCTATGTTAGAATGAGGTTACTGGTATTACCACTCTTCCCGGTTATTAATACGGCGTGGAGATAACCTGTGGTATCATTCGGCCGCTTGGTGATAACGCGTCGGCGGCATTCGGCCGCAAAAAAAGAACATAAGCAAATATACTTACTCCGAAAGTTTTCCACACCTTCCTGTGAGTTCTCCACATCCTGTTGAAAACTTCTCCCGTTGTAAGGTATTACCTCCCATCCCATCCCACCCTTTCTTTTTTTCTATACGCATACCCCGCCATATACCGGGTGTGAGATGTGTCAGATAATTTTTAGCCCAAATAGGGTATAAACTGGGTGTTTTGCAAGAAAAACAAAAAATATGGCGTTTTTAACGCCGTTAAGGCGCATAAAAATAAAATCCTGGCACGTACCAAGACACATTTACGTTTTTTGTAAATTAAAAAATTACAAAAAATCCTAATTTAACGTCAAAACCTGACAATTGCGACAATTTTGGCTTCTAACTTTGTGTGCTGTTATACACTTTGTTGGTATTTTGCTGCTGCTTGCATTGCTTTTTCTTGCTTCTCTTTATCCGGCGCATCTTCTGCTAAATCTTGGCGTTTTTCCATGATATATTTTTTAATTTCAAGAGGATTTTGACCTTCTTCTTGCATTTGTTTTGCGTTACTTGCAATGCCTTTTAAACCTAAACCACGTTTAAGGTTTGTTTCCGGATCGTTCTGTAACATTTTTACTGATCATTATGATATTTATTTTATCGCATGTACTTCTTAGGTTTTTGGATTTAAAATAAAAGTATTAAAGAGTTAAACCAAAATAAATGCCTGTTTCACCAGCAGACTTCTACGCATATAGTCAAGCAACAGGTGTGCAGGTACCTGATTCACCAGAAGAACGTGCTCAGCTTGCGCCACAGGTACTTCAATTCCGCCGCAATCAACTTAAGCAGCCTCAGGAACAGGGTATTGACCCAGTGTCTATGGGTGTGGGTATCGGACTTGCGTTAGCGGGTGCAGGGGCTGGAGCGCTGGCTTTAAGAGGACGTAATAAAATTCCTAAGTCTACGAAGACAACAGGCCAGTCTGGTGTAAAAATCGAAGATTTAAACAAAGACAGTGTTAGTAGAGTAGCAAATGTTGGCAAGAGTAAAGAACCAACTCGTCAAGATGTTTATCAAGAAACTGTTTCTGAACCAGTAATTCAAACAGATCGCGCAGACGAATTAATACGTGAATATAGGCAAGGAATTGTTGATAGAGAAATAAGGCGTGAAGATAGAGTGCGCAATAAACTTGATGCACTATATGCAAAAGAAGGAAACAAAGTAATTGATCAACTTCGCGCAGAAGCAGATGAAGAGGGTATGGCCGCTAGAAGGCAACGTATTGTTCGAAACCAACAAAAAGAGTTTGATGAAGCTCGTAGTTATATGAGCGATGTCATGGAATCTGTAATAGATGAAGACATCTACGAAACACTTCCTTCGTCTGTCATCAATCTTGCTGCCAAGGTTCAAGACCCCAGTTTACCTTTGACGACTGAAACAGTTAACAACTTTAATACTTGGGCGCAAAAAACATTTGCAAATGACCCAGAGGTATTATCGGAAATTAATTACAACCTGGAACGAATACCCACTAATTTATTAAAACAAACTCCAGATACAGCATCTCAAGCCAATGAAGCCGCTCAGGCAATGGCACAAAATACATTGAGCAATATTCAGAAACAACAAGCGCCTACGATATCTGATCAACAAATCAATGCTGCTGGCTCTGGTGAAGATCAGATGACCGGTCGGATGCGTCAACAACTACAACGCAACGAAGATCTTAACTTAATGGAAGTTGATGCGCTGGAAGATGTTAACCAACAAATGGCACCTGTTTCATCTGATGCACCTATCACTCAAGCAGCTGCACAAACAGTAGATGGTGTCCCTGTTGACCAAGCAGAAGGAATTACAACTTCAAGAATCAATAGACCTTTAAGTGAATCATCTGCAGCTCGTTTTTTAGCCAGAGAAAGGGATGAAATTGCTTCAGAGCTTGCTGAACAAGGGCTGCCAATTAGTCCTACGCGTGTTGAAAAAGAGCTTGCTAATCGCCTAGGCTCAGATGCTTATTTATATGGATCCAAATATACAAGACGCAAGCAAAACCTTCAACTGGGAGCAACCTATGATCCTGAGTTGTTTGAAAATATGGCCAAACCTTTTGTAGTTATTGCAGGAGAAAAAGTGCCTACAGGGCGTGTTGCTGGAGTTAAAACTACAACAACCCCCTATACAGGTACTTCTATTACAGAAAATGTTGAGCTTGGCTTAAGGCAACCAACTTATATGGAAGCAACTGCTGAACGCCTTCAAGAACAAGCAGCTAAAAAACGTGATTGGCTAGGTAGCGTACGTTTGGAAGAAGCAAGTAAAAATGCACAAGCTAATGCTGAGTTAATTAATGTAAATCGTACATATAACAATATATTGGACTACAAAGATGAAGTGCTTTCATCTATTAATTCTGGCAGGTTAACACCAGAGCAAAGTACTCGTGCTAATCAACGCCTTGATGATATTAATTATGAATTAGATCGTCTTGATGTTCTGAGTGAAAACTTAAACCAAATTGTTTACGGTGGCCAAAGTGGTGCTCGTGTCAGAGGTGCAGAAAAATTTACTAAAAACTATATTGCAGATTTAATTCCTCCTTCTCAACTTAAACCAGGAACTGAAGAAGGACAGCGCCTTTATTTTGAGGTTGATGAATCAGGCCAACCTATCCCTGGTACACAAGAGCTTCGCTCTGAACGTAAAATGGTTGACATGACTCCCAAGGGTGGTGGGGGACGTAATGTTGCAGAATTTAGTGCGGGCACCAGAGATGAAGGAGGTGTTGATTTGGGAAATATTCTTCAAGAATTACGAACACCTAGAAATCAATCTGCTCGCGAGTATGAAAAAGACCAATTTGGTTACCGGCCTGGTACTGGTCTTACAGGTAAAGCTTTAGAAGGCAAGCCTTTTACAGATGATCGCACTCAAACCGGAAGGGTTATTACACGTACAGGTATTCAGAAATCAGGCCCTCAAGAAGGTTCAATGGCAGCAGCTGTTAATCCTTATACGCAACTGGATGATGAAACTTTAGGAATGATTTCTTTGCAGGGTTCAGAGGCTGATGCTGCTAATGCTGCTCTTATTCTTGCTAGACGACGCCGTGAAGGATATGATCCTTCTACAGTAACAGGACCCGGACGCTCACAACGTATTGTTTCTTCTGTTTCTTTAACACCAGAAGAAAAACAAACTAAGATTAGTTCTATGAATGTAAGTCAAGAACTTGCAGCCCTTCAAAGAAGTGGTCGTCCTGATGCACAACAACAAGTGCAAAAATATTTACGTGAATTACGTGGAGGCATCTAATGGCTGAAAAAAAGAAAAAAGATAAGAAGTGGATCCAAAAGGCTATTGATCGCCCTGGAGCGTTTACAGCAAAAGCTAAAAGGCGTGGTATTACATCAGCACAGCTACAATCCAATGTTTTGTCTAATCCTGAAAAGTATGATGATAAAACCGTAAAGCAAGCAAATTTGCGTAAAACCCTTGTAAAATTACACAAAAACAAAAAAGCTAAAAAGTAATGCCCAGAGATCGTCGCTTAATTGATCCACGAAATTATCTCAGCAAAGTTTCTGAGTTTTTTACTCGTGGTGGCAATTACAATATTGATTACAATACTGCGTTTTCGTCTACGCCACAAAAACGCGAGCCTCCTTTTAATGTAAATAGATTTACGTCTGAAGAGCTTGGCAACAAATTAGTAGCAAAAAAACTATCTCAAAATCCAAGGCTAAACTTTAACAGTGGTCATTTAGAGAACTTTTCAGTATTTGCTAATCTGGGTCGCTTTGATAGGGACACATATAACTTTGACGTTGGTGCACCAATAGTTGAAGAACCCTTTACTCAACAACCTGATTTCTTAGAAACAGGAGAAGATTGGGTGCAAGCATATAAAACAAGTCCAACTTTATCCAAAAGGGTAAAAAATCCAAATCCTCGTCGTGACAATCTTGATCCTTTAGGCAATTTAATGAAACTTGCCCTTAGCAAAGCTGAACAGTCAATAGAACCACCTTCTTCTATTGCACAGTTAATGGCAGGAAAAACTAGTGATAACAAAAAAGAAACAGATAAAAAATCAGAAGAGGCTTAAGTAATTTATAATGATTGAATGGGGGGCAATAAGATGAAAGGTCAGTTGTTTTCAAGATTACTTAATTTTGCCACTAAGAATAAAGATGTTGCCCGCGATGCGCTTTTTAGTGGCACATTAAATGCTGGTCTTGCTGCTTTAACAGGCGCAGATCCTGGTACCGCGTTAAAGTACGGTCTGGCTGACGTAGCGGCATCCTACCCCGCAACCATGGCAGTAAGGAAGTTACGCCCTGGTACGACCCGAATGGTACAAGATCCCAAAACCAAAAAACTGGTGGAGGAAAAAGTACGTTCAAAACTTGAGTTACCAGCAAATTTTCTTGCATCTGGTTTATCTGGTCTTGCTGTTGCGGCAAGTGAGATGCCGTCAGTAACACCTAGTAACATCTCCCAGTCTCAACAGATCATGCAACAAAATATTCAACGTGATCTGATTAATCAAGGTGTACTTGCTGGTCGTCTGGGTATGCCTAATGCTTATTTCCCTGGCACCATGCTCCAGGCACAGGGTCTAGAAGGTACCTATATGCGTCAACAGCTAGAAGAGATGATGATGAAACCTCAGCAGTATGACCTTGGTGGCATTGCTGCAAACATGGGTGCGATCGTGGGGGTCTAATGCCAATACTCACTGACTTACGAAAAGGGTGGCAAGCAGCAGTTTCTGCAATGCAGCCAACTGCACTTGGCGATAAGTATGCTAAGGGTAAAAAAGAAACAACAGCTGATCTTAACGATGTTTATAGAAGTCATACCGTACTTCCTATAACCCAAGAAGCCCGAGGTTTTTATAAAGATCTTTCAAGGCAAGGTGTTACGGCAAAAACTCCCGCTCAGATGACGGGTGCTGTTGCAGCACGTCTATTAACCGATCTTGGGGAAGACGGTACACGTAAGATGTACTGGCGGTATAACCACCCAATGGCTATTGCCGATAAAATTGCAGAGCAAGTAGTAGGCGGTAAGATCTACGAATACAGTCCAACACAACGTGCAGCTATTCAACTTGCTTCTGTTGGTATTCCCGTCAGTGCATCTCTTGGTACGTTTGATATTACGAATCTTGGTGAGTTGGGTCGCCCCAAGGGCTTTGCTCAATCTTATGCAGAAGAAGGGTCAGAAGATCGCCGTCAAACAGGTCAGGTCTTACCTGAGTTAATTGATAGATTTGCCCTGGGACGCCAAGGTCGTCCACTTAAGTTTGAAACAGCGCAAGAAGATATTCCTGATCTTACGAAACGAAGATATGCAAATTACATGAATTACCTTTATAACGATAAAGGTCCACTAGGTATCGGTATCGTTAAAGGTACCATGGAGAACTTACAAGGTGAACCAGAGCTTCGTGTGGTTGGTTTCCCTGTAGGACTCCAAGCTGCAGGTGCCTTAGCTGGTGGTGCTGGTGCGACAGCATTAGCCTTACGTGGTCCAAAACAATTACCTAGGGCACGTTATGTTGCTGCTGCAGGGGCCGGTGGTGCTTTAGCCGGTGCGGCAATGGGTAAGATTGCTAATGCAATGCTTGCAACACAAGGTCAATCACAATTACCTACGGTTCAAGAATATACTCAAGGTATGTAATGTTAGAATCTAATTAATAAGACATAAGATAAAATCAATGGCTAATCCCTTAGCTGGAAATCCTTATTATTCTCAGTACGATCCTTCTTCAATACCCTTGAGTTTCGGGATGCAACCCCATCAGCGTGAAGGACAGGCCAGGCAAATGGCTGCTGAAGAAGTTGAAGCTGCTAAACAAGGACGACGCCCTGGTACGCGTGCTCATTATGCTCGGATGCAAGCTGGTAAAGCTGGAAGAGCCGCAGAGCAAGGACTTCAAGCACTTGGTTCTTCTGCTTTGTTTCCTCGTGCTGCATTATTAGGGGGTGTTCTTCCTGCCATTGGTGTTGCCTCTGAAGAGTATGCAGAAGGCCGTCCTACAGGTGCTGTTGCTGCTCTTGCTGGTGGTGGTGCTGCTGCAATGGGTGGGCGTGCACTTGGGGGTATGTTGCTGCCAGGAAGGCTGAAGCCCGTTGGTCAGCTCCTTGGTGCAGTAACTGGTGGTTTCTTTGGTGCGCCAGCAGCAGCTAGCGGTGCAGAATATCTAAAACGACAATTAACAAAAGAACCTACTGCTGGTAAAGAAGCAGAACTTGGTTCTCAGTTAGCAGCGCGTGAAAAAATGGGTGAATTAGATCTGCGTTTGCTTAGTAATGCAATGCAAGCTGAAACTCAAAATATTCTTACTCTAAATAAAGCATTTCAAGAGCAGCAGTTTTTACAGGATCAGCGTTATATGCCTATGATCGAAAAAGCAAAAAACAATGAACTGGTGCGTAATCAAGCAATGATGGCAACAATGGGTAACCAGTACGCCCGCCTTGGTACGCTAGCAACAGCAGGTAAGTTAGCCACTGGAGCGCAAGCAGAAACTGGTGCTATGGTTCGTACTGCAATGACAGCTAATCCTTATGCACAAAATGTGCTTCAAGCACCGTCAATTAGCTTTGGGTGATCAAAAATGAGCACTACTCCTATCAACAATCAACTGGCAGGTTCTAACTCAAACTTCTTGCCTTATTTTCAACAGGCAAAAGGATTATTTGATTTTGAAGATTTACCTAAAGAAGATAGGCTATGGGCAACAGCCCTTACTGGCAATCTTGCAACTCAGTTAATGAATCAAGATCCAGCTTATCATCAACGTTTAATTTCAATGTATGAGCCAATTTTTCAAAAACGTGGCGAAACGGCAATGAAATATGGCATTATTGGTAATGCTGTAGGTTCTTTATTAAAAGATGTTCCCGCTGCTTTTTCAAGAGCACAGCAAGCAAAATTTGCATATGACCCAGAACGTTTTGAGGCATTAAAACGCCTTGGAACAACTCCCGCCGTTCCTGTTACTCGTTATTTTACATAACAGTGGTTTAGAATAAATAAATAAAAAGCATATTACAATGAGTGGTTTAAGAAGTATTGGAGATGTTTTAGGGGGTGTAGGCAGCCTGAGTGGTCTTGGTGGTGCTGCAGGTGGTGCTGCAGGTGCCGCTGGAGGACTTGCTGGTTTAGGTTTTGGTCCTCTTGCTGCATTAACAGCAATTCCTGCAGGTCTTCAATTAATTGGTAGTGCCTTTGGAGCCAGTAGACAAGAAAAAGCAAGAGCAGAAGCAGCAAAAGTACAAGTTGGTTTAAACTTATTTGCTCCTGAAGCTGAATTAGCAAGGCAAGGTTTTGGCAAAGCATTTGACTACGAGCTAGGAGCTACTTCTCCATTTGTTGCCAGGGAAAGAGCAAGAAGTCTTTCTGATAGAATATTCTTACAAGAAGAACCCGCTAAAGCCGGTTACATGGCTTCTTTAGCAGGACGTTATAGAGGAGTTGTTTAACATGGCTAATCCTTTAGACTTTGCCAAAAGTTATGAACCCGCTTACACTCCTGAAACTTTTCAAAAGCTTTTAAATAGCTATAAACTTAGAGGTCAGCAGAAAGAGGATTTCTTCAATAGAACTATTAAAGATAGTTTTCAAGCTCTTTTAGGTAGACAGCCTGGTGCGCAAGAGCAACAAGATGTATATGATTATTTAGATTTAATTAATGCTAAAACGCCTTCCGAGATTACATCTTCTGTTACGTCACAGCTTTCTATGAGGCCTGAATCTGTTCAGTATCTAGAAACAACAGGGCCAATGACGGATGAAGAAACAAAGATGGCAGCATATTATGGTAGGCCTATTCGAGATGAAGCCGGAGCAAAAACAGGACGATATGGATCAATAATTTCTCCCATTGGTTATCAAATGGGTTAGCCTATAATAAAAAGAGAATGTAGCAAAATAAAATGCCTATCATTGGTAATTTAAATCCAACTGTTGATTTTGTAGGTCCAGGCCCACTTAGGCCCGGACCAAAGATTCCTTTTGTCCCTGGTACAACAGATCAAATTATTCCTGGTACAGAAAAGAAGAAAGAAATAAGTACCGCAGTATCTCAACTTCCATCAAAATTCAAAGCATACACTGATTATGTAGATGCAAGTTCAGACTTGTCTCAAGCATATCAAGACTATGTTCAGGCTGGTGGAACACAGAACAAAGCTCAGTGGGGTCAACAGCATTACAAAGATTTTGGCAAAGATGAGTTAAGAGAAGGTGCCGAAGCAATTGAATATGCTACAAGAGAAGGCTCTACTCCATTCGAGCTTGATGCACAGTTAAAGCAAAACCTTATTACTCTTCAAGGAAATATTGACAGCGATATCAAAAACATGGAGTTAGAAGCTGCTAAATATATGCAAAAGTTTGATTTACAGAGTAAAGAGAAGCTAGGCAAGATGAACGCAATGACTGGTATGTTAGGTAGTATTTGGAGTTTTTAGATAATGTTTGATTTATTTATGTTATTATTTATTTGTAAAACAGCTCAAAAGCAATGGCAATGACTCGCTCGTGGAATCAGGAATTCACTCCAACTTATATTATGGACGCAGCTGATTATGGGCAAGCAGGTGCAACTGAAGGTACTTTTACCAGTCAAGATTTAAATCAGTTCCAAGAACTGTTAAATCGTCTTACGTCATCTAAGATGACACAACAGAAACAAAAGTCAAAAGAAGGTCGTAAAGATATCTATGCTGGTGGCCTCGCCAGTATGATGACCAATTTCTGATGTAGTGAAAAAACGGCAAGACGAAAAAACAAATACAGACTCAAGTTTACAAAAAGATTTGAGTCTGTATAAAAAAGCTACCAAAAAAGCTTTTGATTATCAACGTCAACGTTTGTTAGATGCGCAAAAACCAGCAGAAGAAAAAACAAAAGAGGTAGAATAAGCGTAAAAGATTTAATTATGGCTGCTCAATCTTACCAAGCTGGTTCTGTTCCGGATTCACCGGATAGCACCTACGACTTTTTGTTCGACGAAGATAAAGCAAAAAAAGCTGCGGCTGCTGTTAAAGTATTCCAAGACGTTTCTGTTGGTTCCACTAAGGAGAAGATGCGTGAAGAAGGAAGACAGCAAAGGGAATCTGCAGCTCAAGCACAAGACTTCTCTCAGCAAGACGAAGCAAGAGATTACGAACAGGCCCAACGCGCTTATCGATTCTAAAGTTTTTGAACACTGGTATGACAATCTAGATAGTGCGTCCCAGGAGTCTTTTTATGTTTTTGCAGAGGAAATGTTCTCTGCTGTTCAAGTTTATCTTTATGCACGTTTTCTTGGTTATGGCGGCAGCATTACTGCCGTAGATGAATGGTTGCATCGTAAGTTTGATAAGCCTGATCATCTTGCAATCTTGATGGATGAAATCGAGAAAATGCAAGAAGATATACGCAAATTAAGAGTTGATATTGAATCTTCTGCGATTAAACGTGATGTTGGTGTTGCTCGCATTGCTGCGATGCAAAAAGAGTTACGTAGCACCATCGCACAGGTTGATTCTTTTTTGTCGTCTAAAGACCGCAAGGGATTGCTTATGGCAGGGGCTGACAGGGCTCTCAGAGAGCTTGGAGCGATCTTTAAGGATGATCCTGTGGAAGGACCACTGCAAGAGGCTTCTATGTCCGTTTGGGCTAAAATACAATTTGAAGAATAATTAAGCTATGGAAGAACAACAAAACTCGACACTTCCAATTGATAAGAATAGGTTTATTAGAATGATAGATGATCTTAAGAAAAATCGTACTGAAACAACTCAAGCTGACCCAGGGGTGTTTCAACAACTCTTAAACGCAAGTAGAAACAATGAGCAAGAAAAAAATGCCACCGCAGCTTCTTGAATATTTCAAGAATAAAAATTCCAAGAAGGAAGACGGTAGCGACAAAAATGATAACGAAAAGCGTAAAGATGCAATGGATGCATCTAAAGCTAAGCGTGCATCAAAGGCAGCCAATAAATTCAAAAAGTATAAAGAGACAAAATAATGTTTAGCTATAAGCCAGCTTCTCCTCGTGTGCCGTTGTCAGGCAAATACATGAATGTAGAGACGCCACTAAAACAGCTTGCTTATATTGCTCAAGATCCTAGTTTTAGTTTACAGGAAAGAGAAAAAGCCACAAACGTTTTTAACCAACTGGTTAGTAACAGCTGGGGCCAAAACAGCATATTAATCTGATATTATTTAACAAGCAGTTAAATTAACCAGTGCCTTCTCACCTTCATCTTGCTTACAGGCGAAATGCAAAGGCTGCTATTCAAAAGCACAAGATCCGCAAAAGCAAGAATGAAGACCTCCTGGAGCGTGCAAGAGAAGACTTTGGTTTTTTTTGTGAATACGTAGCGGATAAGCCACCAGCAAATCACCATAGAGAATGGCATAAGCAATTAGTAACAAACGAAGATACTGATTGTCTTGTAAAAATTGCTGGACCGAATATTGATCTACTCGGTCCCAGGGGGTCGGCCAAAAGTACCGTGTTGGGTTTATTCACTGCATGGGCAATTGGTGTACATACAACAGCAAAGAAACCCCTTCAAATTCTTTACTTGTCTTACACAGTTGATATTGCAAGATCTAAATCTGCAACTATCAAACGTATTATTGATAGCAAAAAATATCAAAACGTGTTTCCGTCTGTTCGCTTACTCAAGAATGTAACAAGTAATGAGTACTGGTCTATTGATCACAAGTTTGCAGGAATTGATACTACAGGTGAAGAACAGTTTACTCTCTGCGCTGCAGGCCTGAAAGGTTCAGTTACCTCTAAGCGATCCCATTTATGCTTTACTGGCGATACTTTGGTGTATACTGATCAAGGGCAAGTTCCAATTGCTTCCATTTATAAAAATCCAGAGGCTTACCGTGTTGCCACAAGAAACCACATCACAGATCAAATTAATTGGTGCAAAGTGGGAGCAGTTACAAGGCGTTATACCAAAGGAATTGTTGAAATTACAACAAACAGTGGAGGTTGTATTTCAGCAACTCCCGAGCACCCTTTTATTACGAAAGAAGGAAGGCAAAAAAGGGCGGGAGATCTTAGTAAAGGGGATGCCATTGTCAAGCTATCCGGAAAGCTGGAAGATCAAGTCTTGCCTTGCGTGCGGAAACCAAAAGAAACACACACAACGGATTTGCGAAAACTGTTACAAAACCACTCAGTCATTTCTGGTAAATCTAGTTTGCCCAATTTGCAACCAAAAATTCTCCCTAGTGTCCAGCCGTTTATCTCAGTATTTAAGCAAAAACTTTCCCGCGATACACTGCAGCCGTCAATGTGCTGGGGCATCAAGGCAAACACTTTCAATGAAAAAATGTTTGTTTTGTCAGAAGGCGTTCAAGCCAATCAGTCACACAACCAAGTGTTGCTCACGGGATTGTGCCAACAAACTTCATTCGAAAAAGATGAAGGGATGCGGAAACAGCAATTATCAACACGGTTGCTCGACAAACGATTTCAAAAAAATTCGCCCTTTGATTCTTCAAAGGGACAATTTAACTTGTGTAGGTTGTGGTACAAAGGAGAAAAAACAGAAGTTAAAAAATGGTTCCCTACGAACCAATCTTTGTGTTCATCATATCGACCACAAAAAGACAAACAATATCCCTCAAAATTTAATAACATTGTGTCGTCAGTGCCATGTGGCACATCATCAAGTAACGGACAAAGCTGGAAGGCTGAGTCCATTTCCCGAGTTGAGTTCTTTAGCGATCGAGCGGAGTATGTTTATGATCTTGAAGTACATCACATGAGTCATAATTTTATTGCAAACGGCTTAAATGTAGGTAACTGTATAATTGACGACCCGATCAAGAGCTCTGCAGATATTGGCAACCCCGATATACGTAAAACAATGCAGGATAACTGGAATGCAGTTATCTCTCCAACAATGTTTGAAGGTGGTAGGGCAATATGTCTTGGCACAAGATTCAGGCATGACGATATTCACGCAACAACTTTCTGCCCGCAAAACAATTGGATGCAGCTTGTATTGTCAGCAATCCAAAACAATGAGAAAACAGGTGAAGAGGAATCTTACTGGCCTGAGATGTGGTCCCTGGAATACTTGAAAGAAAAGAAACGGCAAGCACCTATTGCTTTCTCTTTCCAGTACATGAATCAAATCGTCAGGCAGAATGAGCTATCTCTGGCACCAGAGCTGCTTGTTAAGGCTGAGATCGCAACTGAATTCGATACCCTTGGCGTTGGAGTGGATCTATCCGCTGGTACAAAAGAGAAAAACGATTACACAGTATTTGTTCTTGGCGGAAGGATTGGCGATAAGATCCACATCATTGATTACAGACGTATGCGAGCAATGGGCAATCTTGAGAAACTTGATGCCTTAAAAGAACTGCTATACGACTGGTCCGTTATTGGTAAAGATGCGAATGACAACTACTTCCCGACCTTCTCTACCTGCGACATCTACTCAGAAGCTGTTGCGTACCAGGCTTCACTTGAAGCTGATTTCAAGAGAATCTGTTTAAATAATGAAAATTTATATAACCTGGTATGGCATGCGATCAAAGGATTCCGTGCAGATAAACTTGCCAGGTTCCGTGGAGTGATGGGACTTTTCGAGGATCGAAAGGTTATTTTTAATCGTTACAGAAACTTTACTGTTTTATTTGAAGAGATGACAAATTTTGGCGTAAGTTCCCATGACGACTGCGTTGACGCTCTCGTTTGGTTAATAAATGGTCTTATGAAACGCGGCAAGCTTCAGGTGGATTACTAAGATTTAAAATAAAGGTAACAAAAGATTTATTTGCCGTGGGACCAGAGTACATTGCTTTGGTTTTGACCTGCGTAATCAGCTCCGTTACTGGCGGCGGCTGGGTTGCTTCAAAAGTATTGGCCCGCTCTCACGAACGTGTCAAACAAGCTCATGAGCGCTTACGAGATTCAGAAATGAGACTCCACGAAGTCGAAGAGCAGGTCAAACGTATGCCAATTGAATACGTGTTGAAAGTTGACTTTCTTAGAGAAATTCAACAGATGCATGATCATTTTAAGGAAATTAATACTAAACTTGATAGGATGATTGAAAAATTGTTACGATGACTGACTACATCATCGAAATTCAAGAAGCAGATAACGGTGACTTATTCATCGAATTTCCTGATGATTTAATCGATACGCTTGGCTGGTTAGAGGGCGATATACTTGATTGGCGTATTAAAGATGAAGGAATTATTATTAAACGCTTAAATGATGCAGCTACGGTTGATGATTAATCAAAGATAGAATTATTAGATACGAGGATATTTGTATGAGACTTTACGGAAATACTGCCATGCCTGGTGCACCAGGTAATAATTTGTACGGGAGTATGATTGCTGGCGTTGATCTTCCCTTTGGTGGCGGTAATCAATACAGAAATCTTCAACAGCAATACCAGCCTGGTGTTGACCCTAGGCAATATGATCCTGTAAGAATTTATCCACAAACCGAACCAGGGCGGGAAGGAGCTATTCCTATTCAGTTCCAGAGAGTTGCTCTCCCTGGAGCAGCTGGAAATCTAGGTGGCATGGCTCAGCTGCCCCCTGGTTACGTTAAGAGTGTGTACTGATGCCCCAAAACGACAGCAAGTACACGAAACCTGAACTACGTGAGCGGATTAAAGACCGTATCATGGCAGGAAGTCGTGGCGGGAAGAAAGGTCAATGGAGTGCACGCAAAGCCCAGCTTCTTGCTTCTGAGTACAAAGAAGCGGGTGGTGGATATAAAGGTGGCAAAGGGGAAAAACAGAAGTCACTTGAGAAATGGGGCAAAGAAAAGTGGATGACAAAAGATGAATATGAGAAACGAAAGAAAGCTAAGTCTGCCGCCAAGAAATATAAAGATTCTAAATAAACGTCATTTATTGAGAATGTGAATAATGGAGTTAGCGGGTAAATATTTAAGCGAGCAAACTGGTTATACGCCAGACGTTTTTCCGGATCAGCGTCTAATGCAAGCGTATGCCAATCAAGCAACAAATCCTCAATTAAGGGCAGCTGCACTTGAGTTTCAGTATCCCTTTAAAATGTCTGATCTTAAAAATAGTAACTATACAGATGAAATTAAATACATAATCATGCAAGCAACAATGGGGACGATGGGTTAATCATGACAGATAAAGCAATTCAAAAAGGGTATACTAAACGCTATCTCCCAGAGAAGGCCTGGGCCTCATTGTCTAAAGATGAGAGGGAGGAAACGGATCGCAAGAAACGAGAGGGTAGCAGGAAAGGAAAACAGTTTGTTTCTAATACAGAAAAAGCTAAAAAAGCTGGTAAAGCTGCCAGGTCTGCTAAGATGTACAAAGAAAAAAAGAAAAATAGTTAATGTCCAGCAACGTCAAAGCCCGTCTTAAAGAAATTATTGACGCTTACATCGAGCGTGATGGTAGCGCTGGCGTTGACACAGGCATTGTTGCGTCTCATATCGCTCAGATGAAATTGTTTGGCATCCGTCAGGGTGTTGAATTTTTTCCCGCTCAAGACAACTTTGGTAACCAACGCAAAGATTTTATTGATAAAGTTGCTAAATATAACAAATTAGATACTCGACTTGATTCCATCTGGGATTACTTTCTTTGTGACGGTAAAGGAATGTTTTACATCCGTCCAACGGATGCGAACTACCGTCTTTATTACTTTCGTTCTCATGAATATCGCTCCTATTACAATACCGATGGAGAATTAGAGGAAGTCGTAATCATCTATAGCTATAAAGTCAAACGTGGCAATGGGTTTAATCAGGAAATTAATTCCGCAGATTTGACTGGATACGGCAATACTGAGTCCCAGGGGGCAAAGCGATACATCCGATTGTCCATCAAAAAAGATGTAATTGAGGAAACGCACTCGGAAGGAGAAATGTCTTTTGATAATGTCAACTACACGATCCCTGGCAAGACTAAAACATTTAAAAACACGTTAAAATTTATCCCTTGTGTGGAAATTTTTAATAATCCCAAGGGATTTTCAATGGAAGGCAGCGGTGATTTTGACTCAGTTGCCAATCACATTGTTATTCATGACGAATTAGTCCGCAACATGCGGAAGAATCTGCAATTTTTTGGTAATCCTACCCTTCTTTCTTCCCGTCCCAAGACTGATCTTATTGATATCGGTGGCGATACCGGTGTACAGCGCCCATCTATTGCTGCAAACTCTGGATTTACCAGTCCCATGGGGCTTAGCCGGTCAACATTTAAGCAAGATCCAGTATCTCGCGGTGTTGATGGGCAGATTCGGGTGCCAAGAGTCATTGCAAACCTGGAACCGAACGATCGAGTTGGGTATATCGTCCCAGATGCCATTAGTGGTGACCAAAATGCGTTTGTTCGGCAGTACCGAGAAGAAATTCGCACTGCATTAGGTGGTGTTGACGAGTTATCTATCAGTGCTGGTGTTACTGCTACGGAATATAAATCATTATTTGGACGAGTTTCGGCAACATCTAAGAAAAAAGCAAATGCAATCTATGAACATGGTCTTTCGCGTTGTTTTGAGTTAATTATCTATCAAGAAGAGCAGCTGTTCAGAGACACACTTGCTGTTGCTGCGCAAATTGAAAAACCAATTCCACCAGAGGGAGAGCTTGGACCAGAAGAACAAGCTGCTTATGAAGAAGCTGAAAAAATGTATAAAACGCAACTTAAAAAAGTAATGATGGCTTGTGTGGAGGCACAAATGATACCTCCCGGCGTCAAGGGATTAATCCCAGATGGCGATATTACGGTACAATGGCGCTGGCTGGGACCTGTGTATGAAGATTCTACGCAGGACATTCTGAACAACTCTATTGTTGTAAGAAATTTACAAGAATTAGGTGTTGATAGTATAGAAGCACTGAAGTACCTCTTCCCATCAAAAACAGATGAGGAGCGGGCCGAGATGCTATCTGGGTTCCCGTTCAGAATGGTAAACGAGTTGCAGGGTGCATACTCTCACTTTGCTCGTTTAGTGGGGGGCATGATGCAGACTCCCCACCCGCAGGCACCGGATTTACCGATGGCAGCGGATCCCAAATTGGATTTAACTCCATATCTGTATCGCACTTTAGAAGCATTACAAAAGGAGATGAGTTATGCAGGACGCTACCGTCCAATCGACCCCACAGATGAGCCAAGCACCGGCGGTCGCTCCGAGCAGCTACGTCGCACCAGCTCCTCAACAGCAGGTGGCCCAAGCTCCGGTTCAGTATCAAGTGGGAACCAGTTACCCTCAAGCGGTGCCTCAAGTAGCACCACAGGGAACTACCAGTTACCAATCAAACCCTACTCAGTACGCCCCCCAATCCCAACCGGTGGCGCCCCAGAGCAACCCCTGGGAGACGGCATTCAACAAAGTGGTCAATCTGCTGGGGAGCCCGGTGCCATCCCCGTTCCAGGGTCAACAATCGCAACAGGTCAATCCGACTCAGTATACCCCGGCGAATTACGGACAACCGAGCGTCCAAGCTACGCCACAATCGGTTCCGCAGACCTGGTCAACAAACCAGACATCCTCCAGCAACTCTTCCCAAACTTACTCAGTCAGCTCCTTAGCGGACGTAGCGGAAGTACTGGGGTGGAGTCCGGAAAGTCGGATGGTGGTGGACGCGTACGGGACCGAAGCTCCGGCAATTCTAAATCAGTACGCTCTAAACCTGGAAAGCGTTCTTGATAGCGCCCTTGCTTGGGGCAGCCAAGCTACTGACACCTTGCAAGGTTATGCCAACTTCGCTGTTAATGAGCATCAGGAAAATCTGGCTTATAACGAGATCCTTACCAACCCTGATGTTCTGAGTGATTACACTCTCAAGTTCTTTGGTCCTGAAGGTCCGTATCCTGTTTATGAAAACGAAGCTCAGCTTGAAACTGTTGGCTATCCAACCCAAGCTGTGAATCCTGGCCTGGGACAATTCCCCGCTCCTCCTGCTGCAGCTGCACCACAGCAACCTCAGAACTTCTGGGAAAGCTTCAAGTCAACCATGGAGCGTGATCCTCAGAACGCCTGGCGCGTTATCAACCAGGCTACACCTGATGTAATGGCGAACAAACTGTTTGTGATGGAGTGATCCCATGCGTGGCGCTCTTAAATATGGTGTACCTGCCGCTGCTGGTTTAGCAACCGGTGGGTATGCCCTTTCTCAAGGTGAAGATCCTGGTTCTGCTGGCTTAGCTGCAGGTCTTGGTGGCCTTGGTGCAGCCGGTGGTTTATTGGGTGCACGTCTTGCCGGTAAATATTCGCCTCAGTTGCTTTCTGCCATTCAAGAAAAAGCAGTAATTCCTGCTGGCAATGTTATTGGAAACGTTGGACGCAATCTTCCTGAGGGATCCAAAGTGCGTGCAGGAGCTGTTGGCAAAGCTGCTGATGTTGTAAATGCATTGGAACAAATGAATGTTGGCCCTCAAGCTGAACGCAATATCAGCAAAGGTTTAGCTGCGGGTATGGTTCCAGCATCTGCTGCCGCTGCCGGTCTTGGTGGTGTTGCCCTTGGTGCTGTACCAGGTGCCATGGGTATGCCTGGTTTCCAGCAAGGTATTGATCCTGAGTCATATTCATCTAGCAATATGCCTGGTGCACGTCAGTCTATTTCTACCCTGCAATACGGATAGATTTATAAAAAGTTATAGACTGCTAAAATTCTTATAGATAGGACTCCGGTCTGAATCTTTCATCCGATTAAACGAAATTCCTGCGACACTGGAGGATAAAAGAAAGTGTTTCTTGATACTGACTTTCCAAAGATTTTAGGTGCGGAGCTTTATCGCCCTCACCCCGCATATATTTGCGAAATGGCCGTTGAGCCCGTGGTGGTTCACGACTTCACTTCTCAGCCTGGTCAAACTGTTCAGCTCGATCGCTACAAGTTCTGGGGAACCCCTGGTACCAAGGACAGCCGTGAGCGTATTGCTGATCAAACGATCGGTACTGCCAACAGCCGCAACATCACCAAAGAGAAGGTACTTGTTGTGCTGAAGGAATACACCGGTCCCGCTGATCCGGGTGACCCGACCCAACCTTCTACCTTCAAGATTGCCCGCGAGACTCTGATTACTGCTCAGCGTATGCTGCTTGATACCGGCAACTTGAACATGTTCCACCAGTCCATCGGTAGCCTAACGCTGCTCGATGACTACCGCCGCTGGCGTGATCGCGTGTTTATTGACGAACTCGCCAAAGCCGAAGCCAACGGTGCTGCTTCTTCTTCTCAAGGTGGTTACTACTTCGCTGGTGGTAAGACCAAAGATTCCTCTGGTCGTATCGATTATACCGCTACTGAGTACGCTAACCAAGTGCAGCAGTTCTCTGTTCGCACTGACCTTCTGGAAGTTGTGAAGGACATGCGTAAGCGCAACGTCCCCACCTTCGCTGATGGTCTGTATCGCTGCATCTGTGATCCCACCTTCATGATGCATCTGCGTCGTGATAGCGACTTCCGTGAGATCGCACGTTACGCTGGTGCACCTGGTCAAGGCATGTACATGGGTAACCCCATGATGCCTAACAACGCCAGCTTCTTCATGGGTCCCCAGGCTGGTCAGGGTTACTTCCTGGCTGGTGAGCCTGTGATGCCGACTGGTGTTCAGTTCGAAGGTGTTAAGTTCTTCGAATCAACCAACTTCCCGACCAAGAACGTTACCGCTGACTTTACTGACAGTAGCAACTACTCTTCTCAAGAGGTTGCCCAAGGTTTCTTCTTCGGTCCTCAGTCCGTTGGTGTGGGTATCGGTGGTCCTAACGCTCAGGTACTCATCAACAACAACGATGATTTCAGCCGCTTTATCATCCTGATCTGGCAACTGTACGCTGGTTTCGAGATCCTGAACAAGGACTTTGTTACCACCGCTTACAGCTTCCTTGCTGATGACGGCACTATCTGATAACTTATACATATAACTTTCTAGGAGAAATAAATGTCCTACCTGTCTTCCAAGAAGATCTACCCTGGTAACTGGAACGAGCCCCTTAATGGTTGGTATCGCAATATTGATACCAACGACAGTGGTTCTAACGATTCCTCCAAGGGTGGTCCCACTTCTGTTCTCGCTATTCCTGGTTTTCGTTACTTCCAACAGCGAGGTTACGTGCCTATCACCAATACCTCTGGTGATGGTCCTATTGTTTCGGGCGATGTCATTGTTCCTTCCCCCTATCGCAATGATGACACCCGCACCGACATCACCGGTATGGTGATTAGCGGTTCTTCTACATTACCTGCCCTGGTGTACCGCGCTACTATCTCCGTTGCCTCTGGCTGGGGCGATGGCCGCGTTGCTTCTGGTGTATACACCCATAGTGGTGAGGTAATCACGTTTGCTACCGGCCTGGCTTCCAGCACCACCTCTGGTGAAAGTGTTGCGCAAGCTAATCTTACTAGTACGGTTTCCGGCGATCAAGGAGCTGCTGGTAATATTTTCTTTGCTGCTGGTACTGAGGCATATAGCGCAGTTCCATTCATCACTGGAGGCACTATTACCACTGCTCAAAACGCAGTATACAAACTAATCACCGGCGAGACCACTTACAAAGTGTTCGTGCGGGATAGTGAGACGACTGATTCAGGAGTTTCACCTTCTGCTAGCGGTTGGTACATTTCTGATGCTGACAAGGCCGCAGGTCGTACTGGTTACTATGTGGTTGAAGTGTGTTATCTCCAGCCGGATAACGCTCCAGGCTACGAAGATATCGACGGTTATCTGACTGGTCGTACCGTTAGCTGATAATTAAGGTATTATGGGACCAGGTAATGTTTTATCTGGTCCTATGCTTTATCAGCACAAAAAAACCGGCACAAGGGTAAAAGTTGTCAGTGAATGGGATAATGGCGACTGGTTCATGGTTGAAGACCAGGACGGTCGTATTTTTACCACTTACAAGACTGAGATCGAACCCGATCAACAAGCTACGAAGAAAGTAAAGACTCTTCAAGTAAAAGATGCGGCGGCAAAAGAAGAGCCTCGTTCCTTTCCACCTGATACACGCTTAAATATCAATGGTGCTACGGCACAGATGATTGCTGATCATATCAAAGGTATTGGTCTTAAAACGGCAAAGGAGATAAAAGATCTACAGCTTTCATTGTCGGGTGAAAAGTTTGCAAGCCTGGAACAGCTAAGACAAATTAAAAGAGTGGATTGGGATTCCGTGTTCGCCGCTGATTTAGTTAGGGTCTGAATTATATCCCCTGGTTCTCCAGGGGGTTTTTTAGTTTTAGAATAGGAAATAAAAAGCAATGGCATATAGACCAATACGCTCAAGTTATACAAGACGAAAGGATCAATTTCATGTTGATCTTAAGATGCTTGAAAAACTGCCTTTGGCGGAACAAGTAAAGGCGTTTGACTCTATAGCAAGGCAATATGGATCACATGGTAGAGAAATTGAATTTTCAAATCAAAACGTTTCAGGATTTAAATACGATTTAAATGCTCCGTTTGACGATAGAGCAAAACTTATAATGCAAGCTGCTGCTGCTCATACGCATAGTCAGCATCCCGGTTGGAATTCATTTGATTTCTATGTCCCATTCAAAGGGGAATCTAGATTTGATAAAGGGGCTGTAGAAGGGGCTTCAATTTATTTGCCAGGGATTCCAGGTGGAAAGGTTCGGAGGGGCATTGCAGACGATTATGGGTACTACTCAGAGGCTTTAAATCCAGAGGGTCAAGTTGTGTTTCGTGTCGGACATGGTGACCCCAATCGCCCAGAGTCTGGTGACATAGGTTTAGTTGAGGCTTTAGCTCCACCTACAACAAAAGAAAAACCACAACCTGGTACTCAAACCCAACCCAAAGTTAATGAACAAGATCAATACGATCAATACAAAGAATATGCAAAACTTGCTTTATTTCAAAACTTGCTTAACCAAGAAAGACAGACAACAATTGCTGATCGGTTAATGAATGAGTTTTATAAGGGCGGTCTTGGTTAATTGCTTTTATAATAAAGTCATATCAGAGTGTATAAGTGCAGCTTTCCGACTTTGACAAAAGTAGAGTAAGGTATCACCTCGGTTATTACGTGGTGTCAGTTCCGGCTGGTGATTACGCCAGGCTTGAAGAAGCTATGAACACAGTTCCTGATTCTTACTTCTACAATAAAATTATTACTCAAATTGGGCGTTGCAATACCGCTGAAGCAAAAACAGAAGTTGCCACGTCACCTTCTACTCGCCTTGAAAGTATTGCCGGAGACGTTGATCGTACGATTCGCTCCAGTAATGCCAAAGAGGCATTAAAGGTTTGGGATGAGATTTATCTCTACGAAACCAACCGACTTGCACAGATCCTTTACGTACCTAACTACAAAGATCCAATGCAAGCAAGGTACCGTTATGAACGTTCTGGTGCCGAATTTATTCAAGCTTTGCCCGGTCCAGCTGATGTAGCTGTCGGCTCAAACGTTTATTTAAACCTTAACTGGAGGTAATTATGGCTGAAGACAACATTCTTTCTTACATTGATCGATTGAACCCAACTAGTGCTTTAATTGGTGCTAGCAACATGTTGTTAAACAGGCTTCAAGGTGCTGGTGTAGTGCCAAGGGTGGATGGCTCGTACGCTCCAAAAAGAACTAATACAGGCGAAAGATCCAGGGGCTCCAGGCGGGGTACAGGTCTCAGAAGCAGGCAAGAGCAAGGAGTAATGTATGGAACACTTCCCCCTTCTGTCAATCAAAATTTAGGTGCATATGACGAAAGTGTAACTTTGCCAAACGTAGGTTCTGCAGGCAATGCAGGTGGTTACAATCCAATTCGTCAAAATCAAAGTCTTGGTGCTTCTCCTCCTGCAGCACCTGCTCTTCCGCCAGAAGAACGTGCATATCAAACAGAACTTGCACGCACTCAGCAGATGGCTGCAGCAAATCCTTATTTTCAACAGATGGATTTGTATGCGCAAGGACAACGTGCAATGCAAACGCAAGAAGATATGGATAAAGTGCGTGACTTAGGTTTAGCTATTAACCGTTCTATGTACGGTGATATGACTACGCCTAAGACCGCCAATCCCTTAATGGCAGGATTGACTCCCCCTGGCCCAGCACAACCAGTGATTCCGATGGATGAAGAAGGTCGTATCGGTCAACTGGATACCGCAGCAGCAGGTGTTCAAGACTTCATGCGTAAATACGCAGAAGGCATGAAGAAACGTAAAGGAGAAGAGTGATATGGCATCTCCCAGAGAGATAAATATATTAAGACGGGCGCGTTCTAGTCCTTTTGGACAAAACATACTGCGCTCTATTCGTTACGCAGAAGGAACAAATCTTGGCAAGGATCCTTATAGGATACTGTTTGGCGGAGGAACATTTAACGATTTAAGCCGCCATCCAGACACTGTAGTTAGTAAGGGTAGATACAGCAGTGCTGCTGCAGGCGCCTATCAGTTTTTGCCCCCTACTTGGAACATGGTTGCTTCTGGATTAAATTTAAAAGATTTTGGACCAGAAGCGCAAGACCTTGGAGCATTAAAGTTGGTTCGAGATCGTTTGCTTCCAATTGGTGGTCTTGCAACATTAGAAAAAGAAGGCCTTAGTCCTAGAGTTGCTGCAAGACTGGCTCCAGAATGGGCATCTTTTCCAACAGAAAAGGGAGTAAGTTTTTATGGTCAACCTGTAAAAAAACTTGCTGATATCCAAAAAGTGTATGGACAGCAAGCAGTAACTCCTGTAGATACTACAAGTACACAGCAACCACAAGCAACTCAAGCAACTCAAGCAACCACTAGGGATAATTCATCAAATCTTACAAAAATGATGATGCTTGGGAACTTGTTTAAACCAAGACAAAACCCAGCGACTTTATTGACGAGCAGATTCTTTCAACCACTTGCAGGAAATTTTATGCCTATGCTTATGCCTCAGCTGTTCCAATAAGATACAATAGTAAAATAAAAGCCAACGTGAAATGAGTAGCACCAGTACCAACAAGCAACCCTTGTTTACAGACCGTCCT
>Ga0208898_1000216_pt1 | contig 47022 bp, 54 predicted proteins | sample VirMetDEL_Mar_4_FD_184513 | JGI IMG/M metagenome (GOLD analysis project Ga0208898, IMG submission 184513) | Aqueous microbial communities from the Delaware River and Bay under freshwater to marine salinity gradient to study organic matter... | ecosystem: Environmental > Aquatic > Marine >... | reverse complement strand
CTGTAATGGTGTCAGTGCCGATACCGCCATCCGTAGTCTTTCCAACGATTGTTCCTGTAATCGTAAACACCGTCGTTGCGTCGTCACCGCTTGAAGTCACGGATACTTTATACCCATAACCGTTACGGCCCGGCACGTTTGCAGCTAATGTCAAAGGCCCTGCCGCTCCAATTGTGGCAGCAGCCCTGTAAAAATCGACATCGGCCTCCGGTGTTACCGACCAAATATCATACTGTTGGGAAGCCATAGTAGCCTCCTATTATTGGTCAGCAAATGCAGGAGCAGTAGCACCAACAGCGGTACCAAAGATTTGCCAGTTCGTAGCGTCTTTAGCGATCACAGTAATGTTTGCGGCAGCAGGTACGTTGACTTGCAGCTTACTGTTGGAACTGCCGTTAGAAAACACAACCGAAACTGCACCGTCATCGGTGTCGTGAAATACTACGCCGCCAATAAAGTAGTTGGTGTCCGAACCTGTGTTGATAATAAAGTCGGTTGCATCAGCAGCACCGCCAGCATAAACAAAGGTAAAGGACTGTCCAGCAACAGGAGCAGGAAGAGTGTATGTGTTGTCTTGGGTGCCGTTGGGTACGAGGTTAATAACACCACCGCCGTTAGCAGCCGCAGTTAAAGTAGCATTACCATCAGCAAGAGCTACAGGTGTAGCAACAACGCCATTGACGCCAAGGGACACGGCAGCAACAGTTTCTGCGCCGGTGGAAGAATTAATGGTTACAGTTTGAAAGCCGTTCTGTGAGCGAACTGGCCCGGTAAAAGTCGTATTAGCCATTTAAGGCTCCTTTCGTGTAGTAGCACATCCTCACACCGTCTCTACTAAGTCTGCTAGGTCAGTCGGTATGAGTAAAAATCCTAGTGCCTAAATAATACAGTGAAACAGAAAGGGGGCACAAGGCCCCCTTCCATTATGCCGCGCCTGCTGAGCCGTACATGCCCAGAGGATCGGACCAACCAAACGAATAACGCTCACGGGCCTTGTAACGGACGTTGCCGGTATCAAAGTCGCCGTCCATGCTGTTCTGCATGGGGGTACGAACAAAGTGCTTCATACCGTTGGGAACGTCAGTCGTAAGGAACCAAGCATCTGCGTCGGTCAAGAAGTGGTTAATTGCATAACCCTCGGGAATCGAGCCGTTATTCTTGAGCGCATTGATGTCGTTATCGGCAGTAGCCACGCGAAGCTCAGTCTCAAGAAGACGAGTCGCAATAAACTGCAATGCGGGAGGAATAACCAGCTTGCGGGGGCGAGCTGCAATCAACAGGCCACGCTCATCCGTCCAAGCAGCGATCTGAATAACGGCGTTCTCAAGAGAAGTCTCATTCAGGTCAGCAGGCGTGGTGGGGATGTTGCTGTTAACGCCGCCAGACACCAAGGGGTGCGAAGCAGAGAACAAGGGCACGCCGTCACCACCGGGGTAGTTCGTGTCGAAGCCATTGTTAAGAACAGCAGCAGCCTTAACTTGCTTTGTGTACGCCATAGCGCGAGCAAGAGCCTTGGTATAACGGGCCGAGAGGGAGTCATAGAGGTTGTCCTCAATTGCCTCTTCAGTCACGGAGAAACCAAGAGCGATTGTCTCGTGTGTATAGCGAGCAGTGAAAGCTTCTTGTGCGTTGTCATAAGCAATCGCAGCACCTTCGTTTTTAACGGGGGCAGCGGAGAAACCGGACAGCTTGGTTTCTTCTTCGAACGAACGCTCGGAAGTTTCGGTTTCGTAAATCTCCTTGTGCTCTTCGCCGTAGCGGGAGTACTCAAGACCAAACAGGGCGTTTAGGCCAGGAAGGAGTTCTTTAAGTAGTTGTGCGCGTGAAATAGCCATTTAAATCGCTCCTTATACGCCAACGGCGGTGTCATAAGCGTGCATACCGAAGTTGAACTTCACAATCACTTCGGGATACAGGATGTTGCCGCTTGACTCGTAAGCGGTATCCGGCACAACGTCAACGATGCGAATTGTCAACGTATCAGTTGTAGCAGTTGAATCAGAAATAGCAACTTGCGAGTTACCAGCATTGGTAATAGCCGTGTTGTTTACGATGGTGGCGTTGTTGCCAACAGACGTATATTGAACACCGGACACAACCGTAGTGCCAGAAACCACAGCCACTTGGAACAGGGCATCGGGATCATCACAGACATAAGCCGTAATGTTTCCAGAAGTCACTGTCGTGCCGCCAACAAAGTTCTGTTGGAACTGAAGTTGACCTGTGCTGGAATTAATGAACTCGCAACCAAGAAACACGCCAGCGAAACCGCCGGTGGGCTTTGATGTAGTTGCACCTGAACGCTCGACAGTACCGTCACTAGCACGAATAAGCAGATCGCCATAGCCAATTGAAGTGGCGTATGCACTGGCAATCCGCATCTTACGTGTAGCACCGGCAAATACCTGTCCACCGATCAAATTGACCGGTCGGAAGCCATAAGGCTTGCTAACAGTAGGATAAGCCATTTTAAACTCCTAAAATTTATTTAGAACCAGAACCAAATCCGACACCTCTGGTAGTAGAAGTTTTCTTCTCACTAAACAGCGGCATACGGGGATCACTTTGTCGCATGAAGTTGTTATCCACAGACTCCATTTGGGCCGTGTTCTGCTTACGGTAGTAGGTATTGCGCGAATCAACCAACTCGGCTGGCATCTTGCACAACATCAAACCACCCAGCTCAACGTTCCCATTTTTGTCACCTGCGAGCATAAGCTCGGGATGGTCATCTGCTTTGACCGGTTCCCAACCTTCACGGGTCTTTTTGGAAACATTCTGCGGAAGTGCTGCGCCCAGAAGGGAGGTAGCAATCCACCGAAATTTCCAACCCGGTTGAGGGGTGGGGTCAGGAAGAGTGCTCGGTGGAACGTATTCCATGCTACGAGCAGAACTCTCACGTGTTTGAAGGTTTCTAGGTGTGCGCTCTTGCGCACCGTCACGGCTCATTCGTTCAGACATTTTAGGACTCCGATGTAAGTTTAAGTACTTCTTTAGCGTACTGCTCATTGGTTAAATTAAATTTCCTTGCCAGGGCTTCCTGGGTCTTAGTCAATTTAACTTTTGTCTTACCGTTGGCAGCTCGTGATACAGCGGCTACTACGTTAGCCGGACGTTTACTCGGTTGTTCCTTCTTTGTCTCTCCGAAAAAGCTCGGAAACACTTCGCGCATGCGAGCGTCTACTCGCTCGTAATATTCATCACTTCTGGGGTCAACCCCAGACTCGACCAATTTTTTGTGCACCGCTAATGCAAGACTGGTCATCTCATCATCCTGTCCAAACCACTGATTTTGCTGTTGCCAGCTCATCGCTTTTTGGTCAGGTTGAGGCACCTGCGGCGTATGAGGTTGATTATATACCTCTTCTTTTTCTTCTTGTAAAGGGGCTGGGCGATAACTTTTTAACCGCTCAATACTAAATTTCGCTTCAGCCAACTCTTCTTGGGCAGAAATAATAGCGTCGGTGTCGTAATTCTCTTGGGCTTCTTTGAGTTTCTTACGAGCCATAACCAGCGCAGATTCAGCTTGGGCCTTCATACTTTCTACAGCCATATTCTGATTTGTGCTGACGTTTTGGCGAAGCGATTTGTTTTCGTCAATTAATTTCTGCGCAATACGGACTGCTTCTTCCCGTTCACGCAAAGCCGCTTCCTTAGCCCGACGCTCATCATGACGCGCGTGCGTAAGCTCCTTCATTCGCTTCTGGACTTTTTCGCTGTACTCAGCGACCTCTTCATCCGTTGGATCAATAACTTCACGGTCAAGAGGCTTACGCCCACGGTCTTCTTCAGGGGTATCGTCAACTATTTCTAGCTCAATATCGCCCTCTTCAGTTTCAATCTCAATATCCTTTTCTTCGACTTCTTTCTCGTCGGGGAATTTGTATTGTTCTGGCATGTTTAGCTCCTATTAAGCGCGGGTATATCCACGTGGATCTTCGACAACGGCTTCAACTTGATCGTCATTAATCAAGCGGAACTCTCTGCCGTGAATTTTAAAACGAGTTCCTGAGTAAGCACGTACTAACACAAAGTCACCTTCTTTACACCAAGGGCCTTGTGGAAACTTCATCTCGTCTTTGTAGGCATCAGGGCCGACCTTAATAACAAACAAAACAGTCGTACTGTGCTCTTCGACTTTGGATACGGATTCAGGCTTTAAAAGATCGGTGCCCGAAAACTTATCTTCAACCTCAGGTATGGCGCACAACAGTTTCCAGCCTGTGGGGTTTGGCAACTGGGTTGCCTGCTGATTTTCGTCAGTCATCTGCTTCCTCTACTTTCTTTGCAAGGTCAAGTAAATAAGACTCCGCCATAGCCAGACCCTGGATGACTCCGCAGAGTTTTTGATACTCGTCAAAACTTCGACAAGCGCCGCCTGCAATGTCGTCGGCGTAGTTGTTTAAATCTTCTCTAATCTTCCCGCGTAGAACTTCTACGAATTTATTCATCATTCAGGTGGTGTCCTTTCCGGTTCCGCCATGGTTTTACCCAGGTCAATGCCCATCCGCATACCTTCCATCTCCTGCTTCGTGGCTTCAATTTGGCGTTTAAGCTCCATTTCTTCCTCAGACTTCTGGATGTCGATGCCTAAACGTGCCCCCTCAAGCTCAGTTTGTTGCTGGGCTTTAAGTTCGTCGAGCTGCAATTGCAGCATCTTAATTTGTGTATCTGCTTGGTCTTTCTGGGCTTTCCGTTGGACTTCAGCCTGTTGGATTTGAAGCTTCTGCATTTCAGCCATCATGATTGGATCTTGAGCGTTCTGAAGCGCCTGTTGCTGGGCTTTCGCCTGTAGGCTTTGAGCAAGAACGATCTGCGAACCTTCAGCCACCATCTTGGAAATCTGAACCTCCATGGCTTCGGGGATCTTCTCCTCTGGCCCTGGCAGCGGTGTGCCGACGGCATCTTGAACCTGACGACGGTACTGGTAGCCCAAATGTTCAGCAATATGCGCTTGGAGAGCGCCAACAATTAAGCTGGCCTGAGGGTTTTGCCCAATCAACGCAGCTACTGCTGGGTCGTTCATCATGTTCATGTGTGTCTGAATATGCGCCGTATGGTCTTGATACATAAATGCCTTCAAAGGCTTGAGCTTAAGCGCATTCATGTTTTCGGTAATAGGATCTTTCGGCGTTTGGTCATCTTCCGTCGGCACAAGCTTGGCAGCGTTGCGTATTCCCAACACTTCTAGCATCTGCCGGTGCAGAGCTGGCATGTCGTAAATCTGCGGAGCCATCTGTGAAAGCTGAAGAACCGCTTGGTACTGCACCACCCTTTGAGACATAGTTGCCGCATTGGGGTCAGACACAGGGATAATCTCCACCATGTCATAGTCAGCCTGCTTCGCATGACGCTCTCCGCTCAACGGATCGTAGTCATAGTCGTCGTCGGTGTAATCCCTAATGATCGCAGCTAAAAGCTGAAGCTCTTGCTTGAAGGCGTAGTGGACCCGCGCCTGAACTGCTGACATTACCTTGAGCATCCGCTCCAAAAGAGCGAGTGTTGTGCCGACAGGCGCCTGAGCGCTCATGTCAGAAATCTTCATATCCGCAGTTGCAGCGAACCGACGCCCTTCTTCGACAATCGTGTTCATCAACTGGTAGAGCGTTGCGCTTGGCTCTTTGTATGGCAGCGGCAGAATGTTATCCCGCAGTGCACCAGAACCAATATCAACATCTCGGAACTCACCTGGAGCAATCGGCGTGTCATCACCTTTAATACGCAAGCCTCTGGACTTCAGGCCCCCTGGCAGGTTTGACAACGTACCCGCATCCACAAGCTGCCTCATGATCGAGGTCGCCGACTTCGCAAACCCACCGATCAGGTGGAACAGCCCGAACCCATAGAAGCCAAAGCCTGGGATGTACGTGTAATGCACGAAGTGGTCGCGGCGCTTCTTGGTGTCATCGTTTTCGTAGTAGTTACGGCGAATCGCCAGAATGTCGCCAGTGCCTTCAACCACCGTTACCACGTAAGGTATGGCTATGCCTGTAGGCTCATCGTCTTCCATGTCTTCGTAACCTGGCAGGTCCAGGTTGACATGCACTTCGTACAGGATGTAACGGTCGTCGTTAATGGGCGACATACCGCTTTCTTTGTCTTTTTTCTCCTGTAGCTCATTCTTAAGCTTGGGCGGATCGCCAAGCTCAATGTCGCGGTAGAAGCCTGCCACCTGCAACTTGCGAATCTCGTTGCTAGTTTTGTACATCCGGTGTGTTACACGCTCGGCACTCTCCATTCCTACCGTGCCATAGGCCACAATAATGTCTTCTGCTGGAACGAACACTGATGTCTGGCGCTGGAGGCTGGGGTCGTAGTAAACCTTTTTGAACGCAGAACCAGTAGCTGGCAGGTTCCACAACATCCGCTCATGCTCCATACGAAACTCTGGCATACGCTCAGTAAGCTCGTAGTTCATGTCATCTTTAACACGCTGGGCAGCTTCTTCTTTCTCCCGCGTGTCTTTACCAATGATTTTGGTCTTCACCGGCCCCTGGGCAGGGAATGTCTCCATGATGGTTTCACTCTGGAACCGCACCACGGCCTCTGTAATCATGGGGTGGAACACACCACAGGCGCCATCCCAAGGTTCTGTGCGCTCTTCGTACTTCAGGCCGAGCAGCACAAGCCCTTCTTTGTAGGTCTTTTCCCAGTCTTTTCGGGAGTCCAGGTCGTCTTTGATGTTCTGAAGCAGCTCGTCACCAAGGCTCTGCAAAGCAGGATCTTCAATTTCCTCAGCTAAGTTTGTGTAAAAGTCCGGGCCTTCAGCGTCGGGGTCAATCAAAATCTCAAGCCCACCCGCTTCAATCTTTACTGACTCAGGGTCTTCAATTTCAATCTCAATGTCAGGTTCGCCCATTAAATCTTGTGCTTCTTCTTCGATTCCCATGGGGGCTTGGTATAGTGCTTTATCAATAGCCATTTCGGCTCCTAGTAGTACGCCGCCTTGCGGCTTCTAAAATACAGTGGTTCGTCCGGTTCGTCGCTTGGCAGCGTAATGAACCCCCCGTTTCTAAAGCGTAACAGCGCCTGGGTCATAGTGTCCACGTAGTCGTCGTGCTCACCCACCGGAAACGCCACAATCTCTTCAATCACATCTCTGGCCCACCGTGTGTCAGGCGCCCAAACGCACCCACTGGCAAATAAATCAGATACTGCGTTGACTCGCGCAATCTTATCGTTTCCACGGCTGGGGGTAAACTCATCAACCGGTATGCCCATGCGTCGAAGCTCTTGAATCAAGGGAGCACCTGCCGCCTTTTTCTCCACTAAGAACGCATCTGGGTTCCATTCTTTCCACTGCTTGAACGCAACCTCTTTTAGCTCTGGAAACTCCATCCGGTCTTTGAAGGCATCCAGCAAAATAATACTGGGTCGGTTGTTTTCTTCTTCGTTATACCAGATTCCCCAAGTTGTACATGCTGTGTAGTCGGCTGTGGTCTTGGCTTCATGCGCCGTATCCCAGGACTGGATAATAAAATCGCAGTTGGGTGGGTCTTCTGGCTCCCAAATCTTCCAATGACTACGCTTAATAAATGCTGCCGAGTCAAGCGTGGGCTGCTGCATGTACTGGGCGTTCCAGTACCTGGGGTCCATCGCCATCTTCTTCTGCTTTAACTGCTCAAGGGGCCATTGCTCAGGCCACAGGCTCTTTTCTCTTTCCGTATCTTCAAAAAGAATGGCAGGCAGCTCGACAATCTCCCAAGGTTCTGCGTCAGGGTTGCGTGCTTGAAAGCTAAGAAGCCGCCCAGTCAAGTCCACCAGGCTCCATCGTGTCATTACTACGATAATTCGGCCCCCTGGCATCAACCGCTGCAACGGACCGGTCTGGAACCACGACCAGGCGTTGTCAAATGTGGCCCTGGAGTTGGCTTTTATGTCTTGTTCAGAATGTGGGTCGTCAATAACAAACAAATCAGCACCCCGTCCTGCAAGTGCACCACCCACACCCACGGCATAGTACTGGCCCCCTTCGTTGGTTGACCACTTACCTGCTGCTTTCTGGTCATCAGCCACCTTTGTGCCGGGGAATACCTGCGCATAATCCTCTCCTTCGATCAAATTACGTACTCGGCGTCCAAAATCCTCAGACAATCCAGCCGTGTGGGTCGCCATAATGATCTTCTGCTCGGGGTACTGCCCTAAAAACCAGGCTGGAAACAGGTAAGAGGAGAACTCCGACTTACCCATACGTGGGGCGATGTTGATAATCACCCTTTTTCGCTTGCCAGAGGCTACGTCGGCAAATATTTTTGACAGTTTCCTGTGGTGTGCGCCTTCTTTGAACCCTGGGTAAACCTCTTTTGCAAAGGAAATCATGTCGCCCCTGGCGTTACGCAGCCGCAGGCGACGTTCTTGTTCTTCAAGCTCTTCCAAAAACTCAGCTTTTTGCTGCGGCGTCATGCTTTTGAGCAGCGCCTGGAGTTCAGCGTCACTAATCCTGTTCATCGTCGATTGTTTCGACCTCAGTTGCGTCAACCTCAACCGTGTTTTGTATAGCCGCTAGCTTTTGCTTAATCTTCTCGTCAAGCTCGTGGTCACTTAGCTCAGTCTTTTTGATCTCGATACGGTCTGTGAACAGCCCCACCTCTGTGACTTTACCTAGCATCTCAAGAGCTTTTAGGCGTATCCGTGCGTCAGGGTGGTCTGTCTCTTCAAGAATCTTAGCCACCGCCATACCCCGCAACTGCTTGGCGTGCTCAACAAACGACCAGTCGTAAACAGTCAGCATGCTGACTAATCTTTGAATGGCGGGGGGTAGGGTAATTTGCGTCAGTGCCTGCTTTGCCGTTTCGGGGTCTGCGGTCAACGCATGGAAAGCATTTCGTGCTTGTGTGTCTTGTGCATCAGCCACAACATCGTCATCTGGTTTGGCGCCAAGTTCAGTCAACCAGTCGGTTGTATTGATCTGCGCTTCAAGTAGCTCATTAGCATCTGCCTTTTCCAAAGGCAAAAAGCCGTCCATCGGCGAGTTGTATATCGCCGGATCATAGTTACCTTGTACCAAATGTTCTAACACGCGGGTCATTCCTCCCGTAAGCAAAGCTTGTGCTCTGTAGGCACGAGTGTATACTTGCTTCTGCCTGCTCGCAAGAGCAGTGATGTTTGATTCTCCTCGTAGGGCCACAGGCCCTTTCCCCGCCCCCGCCAACTGCGGGGGTTCTTTTTATCTAACTGTGTCTAAGATTTGACAATAACTATTTTGATTTTTACAAATATTTTTAGCATAGCGTTCCCTCCTCTTGTTTATTTATGCGTGCGAGAAGGGTGGGGGCCGATACCAGAAAGGGAGAAGTTCTGGCGTTTCCTTTGAGCTTGTCACTGTCAGCCATGCTCTTCAGGTACGGGCTGTTTAAGGTCGCCGCGCCGACCCGGCCCCCGCAGTTATGTTATCAAATTTGACAAAGGTGATTTGAATTTTTTACTAGAAATTTGACAACTGTGGTTTGTAACTGCGAAACACTGTTATTGCCTCCGCCTGCATCGCCGCAATATTCTTGGGGGGTGGGGGGTGGTGGGGTCTGCAAAACCGCCAAACCAATCGGCAGGCTCAGAGGCTAAATACCTATTATGTTATAATGTAAGTGTTGGTTGGGAGAACGCCTAGCCAACAACGTGTTTGCGACATGGTGTCGCAAACGCTTCAACCACAACCTGAAGGAGAGTCAATCATGACTAACAAATCACAAATCGTTGCGCTTTACGGCGAGTTACTTGCAACAAGTTTGAAACTAGACAGTTTGCTGGAGAAAGAACTCAGAGGGGGAAGCTTCTTGCCTGATTCGCTCATTGCACAACTCGCAGAAGAACACGCGAGGCAATACGATTGCTTCTTTGCCACAGGCGAGAATGGTGCTTACCACTTCTACACCAGCGAGGAATCAACATCAGCCAATCGTCACGACGCCGCCGAGCGCAAATGGCAACGCTGTATTGCCAAGTTTCACAACATCAAGAAAAGCAACCGAGGCGGCGCACGCAAGACCGAGGCCAAACCCGAGTGGCAGAAGCTGGGCGATGCGGTTCTCAAACTCAAGAAAGCCGAGATTGACCGGCTCATGAAATACATTGGTCGGGCCTAAACCTTTGCGACAACCTGTCGCAAACAACCTTGGGGCGCTTCGGCGCCCCTTTTCTTTTGGAGAATCATCATGTTCTTAATCCGTATCGAAGATGCCGGCGTTATTCGTGAGTACAAAGCCAACACCTACTATGACGCCATCACGCTGTTCCATGCGCTCACCAGCAAATTCCACTTCATTCAACTGTGGAGTGGTATCGAGCTTCTTCAATCCTACAAAGCCTAAGGAGACTTTCATGCGTACCAACGTGTTCTACGTTCGTGACTCACTTCGCGCCCATGGCCTAGCGTATTGTCTGTACCGGCGTTATAGCCTGTGGTCAATCTTCGTTGCTTGGCGTCTGCTCAAGCGGCAAGACCAGCAGTACATCTAATCAACCTACTTAGGAGATTCAACCATGTCTAAAACCTACAAAGACCTCGTGCAGTTCAAAGCCAAGCAAGACGCCAAGACCGCCAAGCCACGCAAGCATGGCGCCCGATACAAGCGTGAGCAGGTACAAAAGCGTGAGTGGAAGTCTGCCCTTGAGTATCGCCTTGGGAAAGACGACTGAGCTTTGCGACAACCTGTCGCAAACGCTTGTGTACAACGTGTTGGTGATATACCCACTTTTGTGTCAAATCTGGACAATAGTCCACTTTTGTCTGGGCTGGACACACAAGTGGGTCACTCAAACTCCGCGCCAGTATTGGCGCTGTCCACTTTAGCGTCCTAACTATAATATATTATTTATTATTTATTATTATTATTATAGGGCTTCTAGACTTCTGGACACTTTTTACTTTGTGTTTGTCCGGCGTGCTTGTTTCCAAAAAAGCTATTATAGTTGGGACACTACTACCCAAACCCCGCATGTTTACTCGTTCTCTGCTGACCCACTTTAGTGTCCAGTTGAGATAAAAGTGGACATCGCAGGGAAAAAGTGGACACTTTTTACAATCACATCGAGAGGTATCTTATGAAACTGTGTGACCAATGCAACCAGCAAAAACCGCCCGATGCGTTCAAACGCAGGGCATCACTCGCACAATCTCGTGCGTGGACTAAGAACCCAGCCATGCGAATACGCCTTGAGTACGAGAGCGCTGTGTGTAACGAGTGTGCAAGAACCCACACCAGACCCACGATGTCACTCTCGCCTGCCGAGGCACGCAAGCGTATGCACAACGAGGGCAAGACCGAGTTGGAAATCAGCGAGACTCTGAAGCGTATGCGTAAGTCTGCGCTCGACAGTAAGCGCATGACCATATTAAAGAACAGGCAAGCCATGTTCGCCGAGACTTACACCAACATGGCTAAACAACTGGACAGGGAGAAAAAGCGTGCCATGCGTGCGCCTGACCTTGTGCGGCTAGACGAATTAAAGCGTGCGAATGAAATATTCAAGCGCCTAAAGAATGAAGGGAAGAAAGTACCCATGCGCTGGGAAGATCTTCTCTCAAAGAAGTTTGCTACAAGGTGTAGCAAACACGATTGACACCCGTACAGAGGGAGTCAGTTGTTTAACGCAGTACTTTTTTAAGGAGAATCAACCATGACTAACAAGTACAAAGCCCTAACGCAAGAGCAATGCGCTCTTTTAAAGACAGTAGAGGCTAAACCATTTGAAGGTAAACCTTTGCGACAGACTGTCGCAAACAGGTACAAGACCGATGCCGAGGCGAGTGTGGCTTGGTCACGCCTGAAGTCCGAGTGTGTTCTTTTGAAGAAAGCGAGGTGATGTGATGAAGATACGAGACTGGGTGTTAGTGAATGAAGAAACAAACGAGCCGGTGCCTGTGGGCGCAAGCATTACGAGCTTTCGTGGCGAGCCAACCAAACTCATGGGGGGTATGCCCCCACACAAGCCATCAAGTACTGGGCGTGTGTGGGTGAAAGACGCTGACTCGTTCCCAAGTATTAGTGAGTTCTTTCCAAGCGTGTTTGGTTTGAAGTGGGTTAAACAAGAAAGCGAGCCGTTAAGAAAGGAGAGTGATGGCATGAAGACTTACGAGTTGTGCGTGGTGACTAAAGAGTACCGCTACATAACAGTCGAAGCGGCGAGTGAGCAAGACGCTATCGACATGGGTTGGGACAAGGTAGCGGCTGGAGACTTATTTGAAGATGAAGCCACAGACAACGACACAGATATTTATTTAGAAGGCGAGGTAACGCCAGCCAAAGGAGGTGTGAAATGAAAGTGTGGATTGTGTGTAGACCATGCGATGACCCGTATTACGAAGGGCATCCGACAGGGCTAGTGTTTACTGACAAAGAGAAAGCCGAAGCCTATCTCAGGGATAGGAATGGAGAGCCTGAAGATACAAAAGAGTATCTGAACTCAGCGTTGTATTTGGAAGAAGGAGAACTGCAATGAAACTACAGAAAGTATTGCCGCTACAAAACAATCGTACCAAGCCTAAAGGTGCTTGGCCCCTAACTCGAATGGTATGCCGCTGGCATATAAAGCGCCCACAACCTTGGACATGTGCGCAAGAACACGAGGAGCGTGTTCGCAAGAACTGGCGTTGGCGTTTGCTTGATGCCATGTGGGAGAACAGAAATGCTCAGTTGTCGCAGTGCGTGCCGTTTGCTTTGTACAAATGGAAAGCGTTTGGGTTCGATGGTGAACACCAACCCGTGTGGACAATCGCTGATTACTTGAAAGGGGGTGTGAAATGACTAGAACAGAACTTGGTGAGTTGTTGGACAAGCTAGAGCTTGATACAGGTTTGCGCTTTGACTACGGCGAATCTTTTGAAGGGGTGCAGTACATACGCTTTGAAGTTGAAGAGGAGGACGAAGATGAAGATTGAAGTGAACGTGACCATAACTGTGGAGTCATCGAGCATTTGGCAGTATCAGTTGTTCGATGCGATGCAGAACATCGGGGCGTCAATCATGAACAACCCCGAGTTTAACCAAGGCAAAGGTGACAGCAACTACTACGCCTACGAGTACACAATGAAAGGAGTCGAGTGATGAAACCACAACAGTTGTCAGAAACGCTCAAGCAAATACATGAAGCGCATGAGCGAAAGGAAGAGAATTACTTGAAGCTACTCAAGATGTGCCTCAGGCATATCGAGCCTGAGCAAGTGCAACCTTGGCAGGTGTTGGAGTTACGCAAGAGGCGCAACGACTTAGTTGCGGCGATAAAGCAGCTTATCAACGAGAAGGAGAAACAAAATGAAATGGTTGCTTGAGTTTTTCTGTTGTGAAAACTGGAAAGAGTTTGCTGTGGTCATGGTGCTTGCATCAGTAGCAATGCTCATCTTCTGGTTTACGTTGGCGCTGGTGTTTGCGCTGTTTGGATAGTTTGCGACACCATGTCGCAAACATTTTAATAAGGAGAGTCAAATGACTAACGAAAATAATGAGTACGCTGAAGCTTATGCCGAAGCACTTGGTGTATCAACCAGCAGTATCGACCTCACCAATGACACGCTTGCCGCATTGCGCTCAGAGATAAACCAACTGCGTGCAGAGGTGCTGGGCTTGCGTGAGAACGCCGTTGAGTTGGCGGGTATTGCTTTCAATGAGCAGAGGTATGGCGAATGGTTTGAAGCTAACTTTGTCGGGCGCCTCGATGAGATGGTGGAAACAATGGTCAGTGACAAGGTTGAGTACCTCGTTGACGATGACTACATCAACTCAAGGGTTGACCTCAGCGAGCATGACGTTGCTGAGTACGTTGACACCGATGCGATTGCTCGTGATGTGCTGAGTGACAGCAACCTCGAAGATAAGATTCAGGTGATGATTAATGAATCTATTGACGGGCTTGAAGTACAGATAACTCGATAAGGAGAATCATCATGGGATACAGAAGCGAAGTAGCAGTACGAGTCGTTGGTGACGCTAAGAAAGTGGCGGCGTTGCGAGACACGATGTTGCTCAAGTACCGAGACTCAGAGGGATACTTGTGGCTAACGCAGGATTTGTTTAATGAAGGTGGTGACAACCCTTGCGCAGAACACAGGGTGAATATGGACGGCACCGAGGAGTACCTTTCTGAGTTTAACGACACCAAGTGGTACACCGAGTGCCAGAACTGGTACGCCACGCTCAAAGAGTTGGCTGAGTCTGTTGGTGTGGCTGTTGAGTTTATACGTGCGGGGGAGGAGTCAGGTGACGTTGAGCATGAATACTCCGACAACATTGACGACTACGGCGGCACCATCTTATCAACCTCAACGAAAATTGAAGTTTTTCGAGTCGTTAACTAACCACAAGGAGAATCATCATGGCATACGCAAGCAGAGCATACGAGTGCAAACCTATTTGCAACTACAACGCCGCCGAGCGGCACATGAAAGAAACCAAACCTGTGCGCTCAGAGAAGTGGCGCTCAGACGAGCGACCCCTACGCAAGCGTTCGCAGTACCACTATCGTCTGCAACATGGCACGTGGCAGGGGCGTAGCTTCTACGATGTCATTCACCATCGCACGCCGTTGATTCGCTACTGGGAACCGTTCGACAATGGCGACCACGTTGTGTCTTTGTTCTACTGGAACAGCATGAGTTCACGAGACTTTATGTCTGCTCACCGCTGGGGTGGTTGGAATCGGCTGACCACAACGACAGGCACCGAAGTCTGTATGCCTTTGTCATCGGTGCCAAATTCAGCTAGGTGGTTTCAAGGTTCTTTCGAGAGTCCCTTTGACGGTACCAACTTCACAGCGCACCTCGTGTTCGACGAGTCACGCAAGCTCAGGGTAGACGACAGCGTCATGGTGCCTGTGTGTAAGCCGGTATCGTCAGACCATGACAAGACGTATCGAGCAAGCATACGAAACGAGATACGAGTGTTCAAAGACATCATGCTCATTCAGTTCCAACGCATACGTGACAGCGTGGAATACAGCCATCGTGACGGCGTGCCGTTCCAAGAAACCAAAACCACGAGGAGTGACGAGTACCACACCATTCGCTCGTTGCTAACTAAGAAACTCGTTGGGGTTGACCTTGACGATGCGGAGAACGCCAGACTTATGCAAGCGCTCATTGATGTGGGTCAGTATGTGTACAACTCGTTGGCATCAAAGTCTGCGTGGTCTGCTGGCGCTCTCAAGTACGACTGGCGCTCAAGACTAAGCACGATTGCCCCAGACTACGAGCCGCCTGAGTTCGATGCGTTTGTTGCGGCGTTTGAGCGTACGGTCATCAAGGCTGTGGGCGGTGACCGCACCTCTGCGGTTAAGCTCATCGGCGACATGGGGGTGTTTCCGCTGGCATCTGAGATGCCTCGCAACTACAAGTTCACGCAAGTATCTGATTTCACCGAGTTTTTTGATGTCTATAAGACGTTGCTCACAAAGTTTGAGGACATCAAGAAGCGGCTGTCAAAGGTTTGACGGCTGTGTTTCACCGTAGTAATATCTTTTTACAACATACCCAAAAGGAGAATCATCATGGCTAATCAATCAACCAATCAATCCGACTTTCTTTCGTTCAAGCAAATCGTCAGCCTCATCAAAGGCGTGGGCCACAAGCGCACGGTACTTGTGATGGGCGAGAACGGTATCGGCAAGACCTCGATTCACAAGGCGCTGTGTGCTGACCCCGACTTTGCTGACTTCATCAAGCCAGCACCTATCGACTGCACTCAGTTGTCTGACGGTTCGCTGTTCATGCCTGACATTGACCGTGAGCGTGGCGTGTCTACCGAGCTACCCAACGAGCGCCTTGGCATCAGTCGTACCAACCAGCGTGGCGTCAACGGCGCCAAGCCTACGCTGATTATGTTCGACGAGATCGCCAAGATTCCTCAGTACGTTAAGAACATGATCGCACCTATCGGCTACGAGCGCAGGGCCGGTGTGTTCTATGCGCCCGATGGTTCAATCGTCATCATGGCGACCAACCTAGCGAACGAGGGTCTGGGCGATATGTTGCAAGCTCACCTTGGCAACCGACTTATCAAAGTCAAGATGCGCAAGGCTACCAAAGAGGAGTACTTCAACGACTTCGCCATACCCAACGGCATGAACGCTATGCTGATGGCGTGTCTCGATGAGCACCCCGAGGTGTTCGACTCGTTCTTGGACTACGAGGAAGGCGGCAAGTTTCACGGCGTCAACTTGGAGAAAGACAACCCGTCGATCTTCAACCCTCATGCGCTGACACCTCAGACTGCTTACGCTTCGCTTCGTTCGTTGCATGCGGCGTCTGACATTCTCGATGCGTACGAGCTTGGTGCGTTCGATGACAAGACGCTTGAGTCAGCACTGGCTGGCACGGTGGGTGAAGTTTACGCCGCCAAGATTCTGTCTTACATCAAGTTCGGTCAGCAGTTGCCAAGCCTTAGTTCCATCAAGGCCAACCCCAACACCGCTGACTTACCACGCAACAAGATTGCTCAGCAGGTTCTCGTACTCAAGATGATTGGGCAGACACGTGACCGTGATGAGGCGCAAGCCTACGTCACTTACGTCAACCGCTTGGAGCCTGAGCTTCAGAGTCTCTTTGTTCGACGGGTGTCAGAGACTTCTACTGCTCAGTACTTTCTTACCATCGCCGAGTACGCAAAGATGCTTGCCGACAATCGCATCTATTTCAAAGTTTGATTAACAAAACAAAGGAGAGTCAATCATGGCTAAAACACAAGCTCAATCAACGTGGGACTTGATGACCCCACGCCAGCGCATCGCCGCTGTCACCATCGACATAATGGATCACATCGACTTCAGCGTCATGTGCGGCATCGTCACAATGGGTCAGACTCACGTTGTGACTGATCTACCAACAGCAGGTACCAATGGCCTTGACGAGTACTACGGTGCTGACTTTGTAATGTCACTCACTCGTAAGCAGTTACGCTTCGTCAAGCTACACGAGGGCGGTCACAAAGCCTTGGGTCATTGCACCGACTACATGGACATTTGCAAGAAGTACCCTGACCTTTCCAACGTGGCGATGGACTATGTTGTCAATGCGTTCATTGAACAGACTGACCCCGAGCACAAGTTCATTGAGTACCCCGATGACCCCGAGCCATTGCTCGACCCCAAGTATTACAACCGCTCGTTCGTTGACGTACTGCAAGACTTACTCCGCACTATGCCGCCGCCTCCCCCTGGTGGTAATGGCAAGAAAGAAGGTAGCGGTGGTGGTGATGACGAGGCGTCTGGCAACGGACTACCCAAGACGCTTGACAAACACATGCAAGCCTCAGAAGGCACCGACAAAGAGGCGGTGTCTAAGCAAGTGCGTGAAGCGTTGATCCACGGCGAGATGGTGCAGAAGCGTATCGCTCGTAACGCTGGTAGAACGTCTGCCAACAATCCGCTGTCTGGTCTTGCGCACAAGCGCAACACAAACTGGCGTGAGGCGTTGCGTAGCTGGGTTCAGGAAATCTGCGCTGGCGATGAGCACTCTCGCTTCAACCCGCCCAACCGTAGGTTGTTACCACTTGGCATACTCATGCCGTCACACTTCGACGTTGCTGTTGACGAGTTGCATATTTACTGCGACACCTCTGGCTCCATGCATGGTGACTATCCAGTAGTGTTCGGTGAGATCGCCAACATCTGTCAGCAAGCCAACCCCAAACTTGTTCGCATCGTTTGGTGGGACTCAGAGGTGTGCGGTGAGCAGACGTTCAAAGAAGGTGAGTACGCTCAGATCGCTACGCAACTCGCACCTCAGGGTGGTGGTGGCACTTCGCCTCAATGTGTCATCGACTACGTTCAATCTAAACAATACAAACCGGCAGGTGCTATCTGGTTGACTGACGGTTATCTCGACGCTTGCCCCACACCTGCGTGTGGCAACGAACTGTGGGGCGTTGTTAACAACGACCACTTCAAACCTGCGCATGGCAAAACCTTGCGTATTTATTCTTAATCAAAAAGGAGATTCACCATGAAAGCATACACAGACCGACTCGCCGCCGTTCTTGCTGACTTGAAAGCAACCAATGCAGACGACCATCAGCTTCCCTTATTCCCCGATCACACCGAGGCAGAGGTAACGCCAAAGGCCGAGCCAAAGAAATTGAACAGGGGTAAGTTACCAAGCAAGAGGTCACGTGCTCGTGTGCCGCTCAACCTGCGCACAGTAGAAGGCTCGTTGCTTATTCTTCGCAACCTTGGTTTCAGCTACATCGTAGAAAGTCAAGACGGTACCACGAGCTATAAGCATGGCTTGGTGACTTCAATCAAAGCTGTGGAGCCTGCTAAAAAGAAAAAGGCTACCTATGCAGACAAGCCTCGTGGGTACTTGCGTGAGTACGTTAGACCTCAAATGAAAGACCTGAAGGTCAATGAGCTACTTGAAATATCAAGCGCTCACCCTGACGGCACTAAGATCAATCTGTATTCGTTGCAGTCGGCGGTGTGTAACGCCGGTTACGCACTTTGGGGCGCTGGTTCTGTCACTACCTCTATGAACCCCAAGACTAAAAACGTAGAAGTTTTGCGTTTGTATTAATAATAAGAAAGGAGAATCATCATGGCACGATTTAATATCGACACGTGCGCTATGCTCGTTGAGTTCAGCGCACCACAGTGGACGGCTCGCCGTCTTGACCGCAACACATCTGACGAAGTTGTTATGCGTAAGGGTGCGGCGGCTAAAGATGCGGCTCGTGTTAACAAGCACCTGCTTGCAGGGCGTAACGAGTTAGAGGTTATCAACAAGAAGGTTAACGCCGCACGTACCTATGTGTACGAGAACACGTTGCCTTGGTCTGACTCTGGCGTTCGCTTGCTACCAACTAAGCGCTTCACCGAGTTTAACGAGCGCATGATGGCGTTTGAGCAGGAGTTTGTTGAACTCGTCAATGAGTTCGTTGCGGTTTACCCATCGCTGATTACAGCGCAAGCTATGGCCTTGGGTGATATGTTCAACCGTAGCGAGTACCCCGAGCCACACACCATCGCTCGTAAGTTTGCCTTTCACCTTAACTATATGCCTGTGCCTAAGGCTGGTGACTTCAGGATTGATGTGGGTAACGAAGCGCAAGCTGAGCTTCAGGAGAAGCTAGCTAAGATGGCTGACGCTCGTGTCGAGGCGGCAATGCAAGACGCACGTGATCGACTCAAGGCGCACCTTGACCGCATGATGAAACAGCTTCACGTTGAGGTTGACGCTGATGGCAAAGCGAAGAAAGGTAAACTGTACGACTCGCTCATCGACGGTGGCATGGAGTTGTGCGACTTGCTTGAGAGCTTGAATATCACCAACGACCCAGACATTGAAGAAGCACGTAGGCAACTGCGTTCGGTTCTCAGTACCGTGGACATTGTTGATCTTCGCAAGCACCCCAGCGCTCGTGTCGAGATTCGTACTCAGGTTGCTGAGATCGCTGACAAGTTTAATTTCTAAGGAGTGTTTATGAGGCCAATCTACGTACACCAGCTTCACCAAGACTTTGGCATGGAGATGGGTGCTGATTGTGTGCTCGATGTTCTGAGCGATTTCCGTGGGCCTACGCCCACGGAGTCTCTTGTTCGTGAGTGCCACAAAGATAAGATTTCTGCACCAGCTACTACGTACAAGAAGTTATCTGTACTAAAAGCCAAAGGGTTTGTGCGTGAGCACAAGCACCCTGAAGATCGTGACCAACGCAAGACTTGGATTGAAATTACCGACAAGGGTCTTGAGTACTTAACCGCTTGGGAAGGAGACACTTATGAAATGCCTAAGATGCAATCACAAGACTGAAGTTCTTGAAACGAGAGTCATTGACGAGCAACCTCGATGGATCAAGCGGCGCAGACAATGCAGGTCATGCGCCTATTTGATATGGACTGTCGAGATGCCTGCCGAAGATGTTGTCATTCCAGAGGAAGGAGTGCAGATCACATGAAAGAGGAAGTGACTATCGACCAAGTTGCGGCTTTCCTACAGGTCAATCGTAAGAGTGCCATTCAACGTATGTCTCGACTTGTTAAGAAAAACCGAGCGGCTAAGCTGAACTACCCCAAGCCTGGGATGCCGTCGAAGTTTTTAATTAACATGCCGTTGGAAGAACTACTCAAGACGCAGAAGTATGCGAAGCCGAAGATGAACCCACACGTTGATTGGGGTAAGTTTTGTAGCAACCCATTTAATTTAGGAGGTGCGAAATGAAGCATAAAGAACTTGAACTTGGAATTACTTTGCGAGATGAAGGCACCAAAAAGGCTCTTGAAAATGCTGGTGCAAATTGGCATGAGGTAGCAATTACCTTGGCTGTTAAATACTTTAAGACCGTAGGAGTAAACGGTGCTTTGTTTGAAGATGTAAGAAAATATGCGGTTACTTGCGGGTTACGTGCGCCGCCATCTCCAAACGCTTGGGGCGCGGTCGCTCTTGACATGAGCAAGAAAAAAATGATTATTAGAACCGGCGATTTTCTTCCAAGTAAAGATAGTAGGAGTCATGCCCGTTCTCAACCTGTTTGGCGTTTAACAAAACAATATAGGTAAAAGGAGAACGTATGAACGAAAAACAAATTGTTAATTGGCTACTAGGCTTTACGATGGGCATGTTGACGGTGCTATCTTACGAGAAGCTAATGAGTGAACCTTTGGTCATCTATGACAGCGAAGCGACACGTGCTGATGAACTCATAAGCATCTACAAACGTGGGGTCAAAGACGCACTAAAAACTAACCCTGTATCGTTCCAGTTGGAGCAAACGTGCTTAGAAGTTTGGGCTAACAAGCAACCTGCGGAGGCGAAATGAGCGCACGTGATAAGCAAGTCGGTGGTAAGCACTACAAACGCATGGGTATTGAGCCGTGGGACGTTATTGATACGTGGCCTAAGCAACAGCGCATCGGTGCGTATCGAGCCGGTGGGTTAAAGTACATCATGCGTATGGGTACGAAAGACGAAGCCCCCCAAGAAATTGGTAAGGGTAAACACTATCTTGAAAAACTATTGGAGGTGTTAAATGAAAGAATCGCAACTGAAGGATCCGGGCCAAGCAGTAGTCGATCTAAAAAGAGCAAGCGCAAGGCTACAAGAGATATGCGCAAACGCAAGAGTAAGTCAAAGTGAACTCTACGAAGTAACTGAACTGAGCAAGCTAACAGTAAGAGCATCAAGCGCCATACTTGTGTGGGCGGAAGGAGTTGTTGATGGCACTCGTTGACGAACAAGAACTTGACTTACAACTAGGAGAAGCGCGTGAACAAATTAAAAATCTCAGGCAAGAAATTGCCAAACACAAAAGACGAATCGCACATTTGGAAACAAGCCTCGAAACTATTCGGGCTACATGCGCACTCGGACTTCAACCAGAAAACGAAGAGGAAACCAAACAGGCTGAAAACTTTGTCTGGTCTAGGTGAGGCATTACTGTGACGCCTGAAGCAAAAGTAAAAAAGAAAGTTAAAGGCATACTCGATGAGTTAGGCGCCTATCACTTCTTCCCCCTGATGGGGGGCTTTGGTCGTGCTGGTGTGCCTGACATCATTGGGTGTTACAACGGCTGTTTCTTTGCGATTGAATGTAAAGCAGGTAGCAATAAGACAACAGCCCTACAAGATCGTGAGCTTGAAAAGATTCGCAAAGCTGGCGGGGTAGCAATAATTGTTAACGAGGAGAATCTTGAATATGTCAAAGCCGCCATACAAGCGCATACTGGTCGTCGACTTTGAGACTAGGTGGGATCGCAAGGGGTACACACTATCGAAGCTGACAACTGAGCAGTACATTCGCAACAACGAGTTCAAAGCGTTCGGTGCGTGCTTCAAAGACTACGGCGTTGATAACACCGAGTGGGTAACGCACGATAGGTTACAGGCGTACGTCGATAGTATTGACTGGTCAGAGACTGCGGTGCTTGCGCACAATGCCCAGTTCGATGTGGCGATACTGTCATGGGTGTACGGTGTCAAGCCGTGCTTCGTGTTTGACTCGCTGTCCATGGCTCGTGCCCTGCGTGGTGTAGATGCGGGCAACGGCTTAGCACAACTGGCTAATGAGTTTGGGCTACCGCCCAAAGGTAACGCAGTTCACAGCACAGACGGTCTGATCGAGTTACCGCCAGAGGTAGAGAAAGAATTAGCTGACTACTGTAAGCACGATACGTTCCTGTGCGAGGAAGTCTTTAAGCGGCTGATAAATGGTTACCCTGCCAAAGAGCTACGGCTCATCGACATGACGCTGAAGATGTTTATTAACCCTGTGCTGGTGCTTGACAAGGAGATACTAAGTGAGGCAATCGAAGAGGAAAGAACAAAGCGCCATGCGCTACTTAGCAAACTTGGTATCGAGGAGACAGCCCTTGCAAGTAACCAGCAGTTTGCTGATGTCTTACAGTCAATGGGTGTCAAGCCGCCAACCAAGATCAGCAAAACAACAGGCCGCGAAACGCTTGCTCTCGCAAAGAATGACGCTCTTTTCCAAGCACTACTCAACAGCGGCAATGAAGATGTGGAGCTCTTATGCGAAGCGAGACTCGCCGTTAAGTCAACGCTGGAGCGTACACGGGCGCAGAGATTCCTTGACATCGCTGGTCGAGGAAACCTCCCAGTTCCACTTAACTATTATGGCGCACACACCGGTCGATGGTCAGCAAGTAAGGGTTCTGGTCTTAACCTACAGAACTTAAAGCGTGGGTCGTTCTTACGCAAGTCAATTCAAGCGCCTGATGGCTACACACTAATCGTCTGTGACTTGTCGCAGATTGAGCCTCGTGTGTTGGCGTGGCTGGCTGACTACGATGCTCTGCTAAATATCTTCAGTTCAGGGCAGGATCCCTACGCTCAGTTTGGTGCGCAGATGTTCGGCATACCAGATCTAAGCAAAGAGTCACACCCAGACCTCAGACAGTCTGCCAAGTCTGCTCTGCTGGGCGCAGGCTACGGCATGGGGTGGGCCTCGTTCGCCGCACAGTTACTGACTGGCTTTCTGGGTGCGCCGCCTACACGCTACGACAAAGCGTTTGCCAAACAGCTTGGCATAACCTCAGACTACATCGGCACGTTCTTGGAGTGGGAAGATAATGTCAAACGTCTTAATGAGATACCCCACACCTGTACTGAGAATGAGTTACTGATACACGCTGTATCTGCCAAAAAGATTATTGACAAGTACCGAGCCGCCGCTGAGCCGGTCACCCAGTTCTGGCATCTGTGCCAAGAGCTTATACAGAAAGCGCTGGCAGAAGGGCGCTCGTATCACCACAAGTGCCTGCAATTTGAAAAAGAAAAAATCATATTGCCAAACCAGATGGCTTTGAGGTATCCTTCGTTAAAAGGAAATGCCGACGCTAAGGGTCGGTTGCAGTGGGCCTACGGGTCAGATGGTAAGAAGTTGTACGGTGGGAAACTGACTGAAAACATTGTTCAGGCAGTAGCTCGTTGCGTCATGACTGACGGTATGTTGCGGATACAAGAACGGTATCCGTGCGTATTGACTGTTCATGACGAAGTAGTGTGCCTCGTACCTGAGGCACAGCAAGAGGACGCTAAAACTTGGGTTTTAGCGCAGATGGTAATGGAGCCGAAGTATATGCCGAAGATTCCACTTGAGGCTGAGATCGACTCCGCTAAACGATATGGAGATGCAAAGTGAAACTACCGAGGAGAATCACAATTGGTAAAAAGAAGTATGACGTTGTCGTTGCTGACTACGGCCCGCATAAGGGTTGTATGGGTGGCGTGTCATACGACAGCAAACTAATCCACATTGGCACACGCAGTTGGTACAGTAACAGGCGATTCAAAACTGAAGAAGTGGCTGACACGTTTTGGCATGAGGTGACTCACGCCATACTCCAAGACATGAACCACAAGCTTGAAGCTGACGAGAAGTTTGTTACAGCGTTCGCCAACCGCCTAACCAAAGTGATAACCAAAGCGGAGTTCTGATGACAGAGCATAAGATCAAATGGTCACACAGTAGCCTCAAAGATTACGAGGGCTGTGCGAGGCGGTACCACGAGGTAAAGGTATTGAACAACTACCCTTTCCAAGAGACTGAGCACACGCGGTACGGTAAAGACGTTCACGCCGCCGCTGAAGCGTACGTCAAAGACGGCACCCCTCTACCCCCTGAGTACGAGTTCATGAAGCCTATCGTCGATGCGTTGATGGCTAAGCCTGGGCGTAAGTACCCTGAGCACGAGATGGGGCTGACCATTGATCTTAAGCCTTGTGGTTTTAAGTCTGACGATGTTTGGGTGCGTGGTATTGCTGACCTGTTGATAGTAGACGACGACAACCTTACGGGCTGGATCGTTGATTACAAGACCGGCAATAACAAATACCCAGACACCGATCAGCTTGTGCTCATGTCGCTCATGACCTTTGCCCACTTCCCGCACCTACGCCAAGTTAAGTCGGCGCTTCTTTTCGTAGTAAAAAATTCTATTGTCAAGTATCAAATGGGGGTGGAAGATATTGAACCTGCGTGGTGGCAATATCGTCAACGGGTGTCAAAGCTTTCTTCCTCTTTTGAACACAACGTCTGGAACCCTACGCAAAGCGCATTGTGCAACTGGTGCCCAGTACGCACATGTGAACTTCACCCAAAACACTAGGAGCAAGTCATGGCACGTGATTACAAAAAAGAATACCAACGAGATTTAGAAACAGGAAAGTCTGGCCCGAGTAGCGCACAGCACGAGCGGCAACGTGCTCGACGCATGCTTGATAAAACCGGCGTAGACAAAAACAAAAACGGCAAAGCCGACAAACGTGAAGGCAAAGACATTGACCACATCAAGCCGATACGCAAGGGCGGTAAGTCGGTGCGTGGCAACCTACGTATTCGTAGCAAGTCAGCCAACCAAGGCGATAACGGTAAGTGAATCTAATCGAGCCGTCAGCTTTAGCAGATGTCTGGTACTTACGCTACCAGCACTCTTGGGTGCGGCTTGATTCTTTACCACAAGAACTACGTTGTATGGCTGATGCGCTTAAGAAAAGCGGCAAGCTTGAGTATCACATGATGATTGAGAAAGACGGTTATTTTGAAGTGCTAAAACTACGAGGAGAATCATGCAGATAATAGAGAACAAAGCTCTGCTTCTGCGCACACGCAACCCACACAAGTACAGCATCATTCCTAAGTTTGCAATCGTTGGCGAGAATGAAGGCGTGTATGAGGTGGCTGTTCGTTGGGGTCTTGACGAGGCACGTGTGCTCAAGAACTTAGGAGTAAAGAATGTACCGTCACCTATAACCGCACGGTACGACTGGCCCGGACGGTTTAAACCTATGGCGCACCAGATCGACACAGCGGCGTTTCTGACTTTCAACCGCCGAGCGTTTGTGTTTTCTGAACCTGGTACAGGCAAAACGCTGTCAGCACTATGGGCGGCTGATTACCTCATGCGCACACGACAGGTTCGACGTTGCTTGATTCTATGCCCCGTGTCGATCATGCACTCAGCTTGGATGGGCGATATTGGCAACAGCATCATTCACCGAAGCGCTATCGTTGCGCACCATCAACAGGCCACACGCCGCATTGAAATGGTTCAGGGCAACTACGAGTTTGTTATTACCAACTACGATGGCTTGAATCTTATTGCCGATGAAATTGTCAATGACGGACGCTTTGATTTAGTTATTGCCGACGAAGCCAACGCATACAAAAACGTATCAACGAAACGCTGGAAGTCACTCAACCACATACTAAAGCCCGACACGTACCTTTGGATGATGACTGGTACGCCAGCGTCACAGTCACCACTTGATGCCTACGGTTTAGCACGACTCGTCAACCCTTTGGGTGTACCCAAGTTTGCAACAGCTTGGAGAGACAAGACGATGAACAAGATCACAATGTTTAAATGGGCGCCAAAGGCAGACGCACAAGATAAAGTACACGCCGCACTACAGCCAGCAATACGTTTTACAAAGGCACAGTGCCTCGACTTACCACCAGTTATTACGGAGACTAGAGATGTCCCCCTTACCCCACAGCAGAAAAAGTATTACGCCATACTTAAGGAGCAGATGCTCGTCAAGGCGGCGGGTGAAACTATTACGGCGATCAACGCCGCCGCCGAAGTTAACAAGCTCCTTCAAATTAGTGCTGGTGCTGCCTATACAGACAATGCTGAAGTCGTTGAGTTCGATTGCGCACCAAGACTAGCGGTACTGATGGAGGTGCTTGAAGAGACAAACCGTAAGGTGCTGGTGTTTGCACCTTATCGGCACAGCATTGACACTATTGCAACGTACCTTGACAAGCACCAAGTATCAAACGCATTGATTCATGGTGACGTATCACCCAGTAAGCGCACCAAAATCTTTAAGCAGTTTCAAGAAGAACCTGACCCACGTGTGCTTGTGATTCAACCACAAGCCGCCGCTCATGGCGTAACGCTTACTGCGGCTGACACGGTTGTGTTCTGGGGGCCTGTGATGTCTACAGAAACATATATTCAATGTTGCGCTCGTTCCGACAGGAAAGGGCAGACAAGCGATAAGGTGACGGTCATTCACATTCAAGGCAGTGACATTGAACGCAAGATGTTCAAGCGCCTAGCCGAGAGAGTGGAAGACAACAACCTTTTAGTAAAGCTGTACGAAGAAGTGCTTGACACGAAGTAAAATTTTAGACACACTACGAAAAAACAAAGGAGAGTCTTATGTCAGAAACCGTTCCACTGGATAAGCTGGCGAAGGTGTATCGCAAGATACGCACTCGCATACAGGAGTTGACCACAGAGTACGAGACGCAAGTCGAAGGACTCAAGGCTCAACAGCAAGAGATCAGTAACGCCATCAAAGACCACATGCTGGTCACAGGTGTTAAGACTGTGCGTACTGATGAGGGCACGATTATCTTGTCGCAAAAGACACGCTATTCCACGCACGATTGGGATTCGTTCAAGTCTTTTGTGCTGGAGCATCAAGTGCTCGACCTATTTGAGAAACGTATTGCTCAGACAAACATGAAGCAGTTTCTTGAAGAAAACCCCGGAGTTGTACCGCCGGGGCTGAACTCGGACAGTGAGTACGCTATCACTGTACGCAAACCAACTTCTAGGTAAAGGAGAAGTCCATGTCAGAAATGACCTTGTTTGAATCAGGCAACCTGCCTGCGTTTGCTAAGAACCGTGAACTGTCTGCTGTAGCCAAAGCCCTCGCTGGGGGTGGTGGCGGTGGTGGCGGTAAGCGCATTTCAATTAAAGGCGGTGTGTTCCGCTTGATTCATGACGGCAAGCAGATTGCCGCTATTGATGAGCGCTACCTCGATGTAGTGGTTGTGCAAGCCGCTGAGAAGATCAGCCGCACGTTTTACGCTGGTGCTTGGGATCCTGAGAATCCTGCACCCCCCGACTGCTGGTCAGCAGATGGTGACAAGCCTGACAGTTCAGCGGCTTCGCCACAGTCACCGACCTGTGCAACCTGCCCTCAGAACATCAAGGGTTCGGGTCAAGGCGAGTCTCGTGCATGCCGCTTTAATCAGCGTCTGGCGGTTGTTCTTGCCAATGATATTAACGGTGATGTGCTTCAGCTTCAGCTACCAGCGACTTCAATCTTTGGTAAAGCTGAGGGTGATAATCACCCCTTGCAGTCTTACGCTAGGTTGTTGGCGTCTCAGTCCATCAGCCCAGAGATGGTTGTGACTCGTATGAAGTTCGATACACAGAAAGAGTCACCGAAGTTGTTCTTCAAGCCCGTGCGTTGGTTAACTGATGATGAGCACGGTACGGCGGTTGAGAAGGGCCAGTCAGAGGACGCCAAGCGTGCTGTCACTATGACCGTGGCTCAAGTTGATAAGGTTGTGGCTCCTATGCTTGAGGGTAAACCCCCAGCGGCAAAGGCTAAGAAACCTGCGAAGGCAAAGGAAGAGGTTGAAGAAGTTGATGAGCCTGAGCTTCGCAAGGAAGAATCCACACCAGCACCCACAAAGAAAAGCGACTTAGCTTCAGTTGTGGCAGACTGGGATACCGACGACTAATCAGCCGAGGGGGCACCGCAAGGTGCACCCCTTCAATCCTATGCCCTACTCAGACAAAACTAGAAACACCATCAATAACGCCCCCAAGACACTTGGTACTGAACTTGCCAAGTGGGCCATGTACAGAGATATATCTGTTAAGCGCATTGCTATGGCAACAGGGGCTACCCGACAAACCGTTTATAACTGGTTCACTGGCTCAACAGAAGTAACCTCAGCGTACAAAGATCGCGTCACGACGATCATCGACACACTAAAGAAGGTGAGCCAAACCGAAGACGCATGGAGAGAAATATGTACGCAATTCAACCTACGCAATTGACCGACGAGGAGTTCTTCAAAACGTGTTTGCAGATTCTTATAACTGATGAGTTGCCTAAAACTTATCAAGAAGAACTGCTTAAACGCTACGAGAAAGCGCTTGACAAGCTAGCAGTACCCGCACAATAACAACTGGGAGTTGGTATGCAACCGCTTGATTTTCTAGCGGCGGTACTCCCGTCTTCAGGTTTTTTCTGTGCGGCTGAGTTCACCACCAAGAAAAAAGAACATGTCTATGTAGATAGCATTGCTGAGCTTATTGGCATCGCCGACTCATGGGCAGAAACAAAAGATGTTTACTTTGCTTTAGCTTCTTTCAAAGAGGCTGGGTCACGAGTTGCAGAAAACGCCAATCTTCTTAAGGCGTTGTTCATTGACCTAGATCTTGGCGATAAAAAGACCTATAAGTCTCGTAAAGAAGCGGCTGATGCCTTTGAAGCCTTTATGGCTAAGACGGGCATGCGTGACCTTGGGCAACCCATTGTGGTTTCTTCAGGCGGGGGGTATCACATTTACTGGCCCTTTACTGAAGAAGTTGAAGTATCTAAGTGGAAACCCTTAGCCGAGAGCTTCAAACGCTTGTGCAAACAAGAGGGGCTTGAGATTGACTGGAACTGTACGGCTGACGCCGCACGTGTTTTACGCATACCAGGCACAGTAAATCACAAGTTCAACCCGCCTAAGCCAGTCAAGATTCTTGGCGAAGGCACAGGGGCGTTTGAGTTCTCTGCTATTGAAGCGTTCATTACCAGCAAGCTGAAGGCATCCCTACCGACTGCCCAAGTCATCAGCCTACCCGGCGCACGCCCAACGTCCAAAGGCCAGCCAAACCTCACGCTGATGTCGAACAGCGTCACCATATTTAAGAACATAGTTAAGCGCACCAAAGACGGCACAGGTTGTGGGCAACTTGCTCACTATATGGAGAACGCCGCTGACGATGGTATGGAGCCTCTGTGGCGTGCCATGTTGTCGCTGGCTAAGCCCTGTTCTGACGGCGAGAAAGCTTCTGCGTGGCTAAGTGGGTTGCATCCATACGATGCAGAGCGCATGCAGACAAAGCTCAACGAGATAAAAGGCCCCTATTCATGCGTCAGTATTGATAGTCTGAACCCCGGCATTTGCAACAACTGCCCCCACTATGGCAAGGTAACCAACCCGTTAGCTTTGGGCAGGGAGACAAAGCTCGACACAACCGAGAAAGAAATAAGCCTAACACCAGCACCCCAGCCAACCGTGACCGCACCCCCACCATCACCCACCATTAAACGCCCAGTGCCCCCCAAAGGCTACGCATACGGCGCCAACGGCGGTGTGTATATGGAGAAGTCAGAAACCGACAGCCAAGGCAACAGCACGGTGAAACAAGTGCCCCTGCTACCGTATGACCTGTTCGTTGTACACATTCTCTGCCAAGAAGGCGATCACATTATTTATATGCTGGCGATGCGCCCGACTGGCCCCCAAGAAGTAACTCTCGCTCAGAGATCTATTGCATCCAAAGACGACACAATTAAGACCCTAGCTCAGCAGAACATCATGGCGATGTTTGGGTCGGGCAACGACAAGAACCTTTACGAGTATGTGCGTGCCGCCGTTGAACACGCCTCAGCCAATCAGCTACCGATCCAAGTGCCTACTAACTATGGCTGGCAACCCGATGACAGCTTTGTATTCAACGAGCATGTGTACTCAGCCAATATGAGTCCGAGGCACGTGCCGATGCGGGGGCTGGTCAACATCAACAAAGCAACTAAACCTCAAGGCAATCTCGACAACTGGCGCAATATCATTAAGCTGTTGGCGGCAAGAAAGATGCACGAGATTCTTGCCATGTCGTTGGTAGGTTTCGGCACACCGCTCATGCGCTTTACTGGCTATGAAGGCTTTAGCTGGCACCTTGGTTCAAGCGAGTCGGGTACAGGGAAAACCCTAACCTTGGAACTGGCGGCAAGCGTATGGGGGCACCCAACAAAGTTTAGGGTCAACAAGTCAACCTCTGACGTTGCAATGCAACAGCGCCTTGGACTTCTTCACAGCCTGCCGCTCATTTCTGACGAGATCACCAGCAAGAACCGCAAAGACTTTGAGTGGGTGCCTGGGTTTATTTTCGATGTGTCTGAGGGTCTGGGCAAAGACCGAATGGAGGCAGGCGCCAACAAAGAGCGCGAGAACACAACGTACTGGTGCTCAATGGCGTTACTGTCTTCCAACACCCACGTGGTTGACTACCTCACAGGGGCACGAAAGCACTCCTCAGACGGTGAAGTTAGGCGGGTGCTTGAGCTTACGATGAGTAAAGTCATTCAATGGCAAGAGGGCGACACGGAAATCCTCTCCCTACTGAAGTCGAACTACGGTGTGGCAGGTGACAGATACGCACAGTATCTTGTGAACAACAAAGATCAGGTTGCCGACATCGTAGCCAAGACCCGTACACGCTTGAAGAAAGAGTTTGGCTTTACCGATGATGAGCGCTACTGGCTGGCGGGGTGCACGTGCTTGGTAGCTGGTGCGATTGTGGCTGGGTCAAGCTACGCCAACATCGTTGACTACCCCATTGAGGGTATCTTGTCGGTTCTGAAGGGCATAGTGATAACCGCCAGAGGTAGCGTTCAAGACAGTATCCGAACGGCTGAAGATATTCTCAACTCATACACCAGAGAGTTCTACGGTAAGTTCGTTGTGGTCAAGGCGTTGGAGAGCGCCGTTGCTACTTCGCTGGGTGAAGATGGCGTCATTGACCAGAGCATTACCCGCAGTGAAATCTTTGGGCGTGTCGAGCACGGCGTCACTATTGGGCACATTGACTTCTACATCGAAGAGAAACTGCTCAAGCAGTACTGCTCCAGTATGAGCTTTGGGTACACGGACTTTAAGCGGCAGATGGAAGATAAGTACAGCGTGTCGTACGTAAAGAAAGACCTCATGGCGAAAACCAAAGGCCCACAGATGCGAGTCAACGCTATAAAAATCTCACGCAAAGTCGATGAAGAAAACGATTCAGTATCCGTGGAAGCGGCTTAAGAGGGGGCAGGGGTTCTTTGTTCCTGCCCTCGACACCGACAAAGCCAGAGAAGAAGGGCTAAAGGCGGCTTTCGCCGCCCGTGTGAAAGCTAAAGCTTACGTGGGTATCAAGTCTAAGCAGCTTGGCGTCTTGTTTCTGCGACTAACTGACGAAACTCTCTAGAGGCTTCAATCTTTTCTTGCCTGATTTCTTTCAGGTACCTGTCTTTATCCGCAGGCGGCATCGTTTTATCAGCCCGAATCTCGCGCTCTTCTCTGGTCAGGTCACCCATATACTTTTTAAAGCGCCCCGCATCAGATACCATGCTCAGTTCGTTCAGTTTGCTTTCGTAGTACTTATCGGCTTCTTCTGGGTCTTCAGCTTCTAAACGCTTGTAGGTACGAGAGATTGCCTCAAACTCATTGGCGCTATTGTAGGCGGCGTTAATGATGCCGCTGGCATCTTCAGGCTGGAATATCCCGCCCACAATCGGCACGTTCGCCAGCCCTTGTCCTGGCTTCACAATCTCACCGCCGAACACAGGGTCAAGTAGGCGCAACATGCTGACACCAAGCGAGCCAGTATACCCACGTATGGCGTTCTCAAGCTTAGCTGGAGATATACCTATGTTGCCAAACAACTTAACAATCTCAGGCGTAGTCAAGTTGTACTGGAACTTTGGATCTTCAGGCATGCTAGCGGTAACGATGTCCCGATCTGTAAAGAAAGAGCGGTTCAACTGCCACTCAATTATGGGTTTTGCCGCTGTTGGTATATCAATCGGTATGCTTCGGAATGCTACCTCCTTAAGTGCCTTTGCAACTTCACTCATGCTGGCGTCTGTAGTGAGGTAACGGTAAATACTTTCAGGAGCGGCTTTAGCAATTAAGCCAAGCTCAAATGGAATTGGTACTCGCAATGTTCCAAACGGTGTAGGTACAAACCAATTGAGCAAGCGTTCTTCATCATTAGCGTTTTTGTACGCTTCTTCTTCATCCATCATCATTGCGTACGCAACCGTGATACTCGCCATGATGCCCATACGCACATAAATCTTTTGCTTCACACGAAGCTTTTCGCTTGCAGGCATGTCACCCTTAAACGCACGGTACAGAACATCAAGACCCTGCAAGCCAGCGTTAAAGAATGGGATCAGTGTGTTGGCGTAAAGCACAGAAATCGACGTACCACGGCGGCTGAAGTTCATAGCCTCAAGCGTAGCGAGTGTGGCCTCACGCTCAGACAACCCCTGTTGCAGGAACGAGTTGTACATAGAGACACGTGTCGCCGCATCACCCATCATGGCAAGCTCATCAAGCTTAGCCATCGCCATATTCCAGCCAGTCTTACCAGAAGCAATCTGCTGGAGAATCTTACCCATGTCGTCGTCTGCGCCAGTGATGACTTGACCGCCAACAACACCACGCTTCTGCAATGTCTGCAATGCGCCGGTCTTCTTCATGGTAGCCATGTCTTTGAACGTCTGTACAACAGGCACAAAGTTAGCGCCGGTTGTCATAACTGCCGCCATCGAGTCACGGAAAATCTGACGGAAAGCGTAGCGTGGGTCACGGGTCACAAACTTACGGAGCCAGTTTGCTGGGGCACCGAGCATGCGGATACCGACAGGCAAGACGCCTTTGATACCTTCCATACCCTCAACAAGAAGCTCAGTAGGAATGTCGCCAAACAAATCTTTCTTAGCCTGCGTGTCGACAACAGCAAAGAAGTCTTCACCCTCTACCTTGAAGCGCAAAACATTTTGGTTTGCTGGGCCTTTACCCTTGCTGACTTTTGCAATACCAAGCTGGCGCAAAGCATCGACGGTGTTAGCCGTTGCCATATTCTTGAGCGCCATATCAGTTAGCACTGATGTGTTTGTAAGAGCGCTGGTGAACACGGGCAGAATCGACTTCTCACCGCCGACAAGCTCTTGCAGATACGGCTGGTTCTTAAGGTCACCAATACGGATCGGAGACTCGCCCATGATGTCTAAGAAAACATCGTTACCTTCTGTACGGTAGAACGGAATATAGTCTTTGTTCTTTAGCGACGCACCTTTTTCTTTGGACATAGCGCCAGCCGACACAACAAAGTCAATCAAATCGTTGTTGTACTGCTTGTACTTTTCACGGGCTTCTTTGAACGCCGCGTTGTTCTCGTACTGCGCAATCTTTTCTCTGACCTGAGCCGCCGTCACCTGGCCTCTGGTTGACAGCTTCTGAAGGCCGTTGGCAATCTGCGACACACGCAGTGCGGCAATATAGGCGGTAAACTGACGCTCAACATCTGCCGCAGGCAAGCCTGATTTAGCAAGCGCTTCAGAAACATCTTTGAGGCTAACGCCCCCAGCGCTTTCATAGATGCGCTCACCCTTCTTCATAATAATCTTGGCAACGCCGCCTGTTGCAAACTGCGCAACAAAGTTATTTCGCTGGTCTGCCATGCGGTTGAAGTACATGGCGTCAGCCGCTTTCAGGCTATCAATTTCACCTGCGCTCAAGCCTTTCTTCATAACAGCTTCAATGGCGGCAAAACGGTCAAGGAATTTGACACGCCCAGCCAAGCCAGTCATGCCAGTAGCAAACCCCTTAGCACGATCAAAGTACTCGCCACGATCAGCAATTATGCTGTCAAACCCTGTTTTCTCAGCAGGCGCCGCCGCAACGCTGTACTTAACTGTGCCATCAGACTCAATACGGGCAACAGGTTTACCAGCCTTGAAGTTACGGTCAGCTTGGCGCATGAGGTAGAACAGTTCTGAAGTGCTCATGCCACCCATGTCTATGCCCAGCTCACGAAGCCCAAGTCGTATAGCGCCCACTAGCTCTTGGAGCCACTGCTTAGCACGGGTCAAGAAGTCTTGATCGACCCGCTTCTCCATAGTGTATGCAACCAACTCGTTAAGCCCACGCATCCTGACTTCATCGTCAGTCTTGCCGAGCTTCTTCATCATGGCCTCAGCCTGCGCTACTTTACGCCGTAGGTCTTGACCGCCAATCTTTTCAGCCAGCTTAGATATGTTGCCGTGCGTTTTCTCTAAACGATTGAGCAGGCGCTTCAAGCCTTTCTCGCCCAGCATGCCTTCAAATGTGTAGTGACCGATAAGCTCGTGCGCTACAGTTTCTTTGAGGTCTTGCAAAGTGTTGTGGGACTCAATGACAAAGAACACGGTACCGTCTGGGTCAACGCCACCCTTGACTCGTCTAGCGGCTTCAGGCCCAAGTGCGGCTAAAGTGGGGCCGTACAACTGTGGCGACAACACCTCAGCAATCGGGTAAATCTTGACCTTGATGCCCTGCTTGGCGGCTTTGGCTTTAACGTCAGCAAGAAACTTCTTAGCTTCAGCAACGTCAATCTCACCAGTTGGGTCGCTGTCACCAATAGCAAACTCAGGCTCGTTGTTAGTCTTGATGCTAACGCCACCAGCCTGTCCAAAAACGCCATACTCATACATCTGTTGCTCAGTAACGCCAAGACCTGCTGGTTTCGTTTCGCCGGTCGTAGTGCGTTGGCGTGGGCTAGGCTTGGTCTTGTACTCAATCTGTCTAAGCTCATAAAACATATTCTTGTTAGCACGAATAGTGTCTAACTTGTTTTGAGCTGCCTCTTCTGCTTTGGCTAGTTTGTCAAGCTCAGCGTAAAAACGAGGCTCATACTCTTTAAATGTCTTTTGATCTTTTGCTGTCTTAGCTTCATTTATAAGCTTTGTCCAGTCTTTAACGTCTTTTTTAGCTTTTCTGAGTGCGTCTTCAGCAGCAACTTCTTGTTTTTCAAGATCAACAAAATTTCTAACAGCAGAAGCTTCCAGCTTACTTGGGTTGCGGGCCATCTCCCGTTGTTTTTTGCGGATCGTGTCTTGATCTTCAATCTTTGCAATATTGAATTTAGAAGGTACTTTAGTTTTAATAGCCGCTATTTCTTCTGCTGTTTTACCAGCAGACTTAGCTTCTTTTCTTTTTCTTTCAGCCTCAGCACGTGCTCCGGCAAGTTCTCTTGCTATTTGTTCATCAGATTTACGTGTGACACGAAGACCAGGTAGGTTAAGACCAAGACCAATAAACCCACGCACATCTTCTGTAAGCTTAATATCTTGCTCTTGAAGGCGTCGGAGTGTAGCGTTTATGCGTGTAGCCAGCGCTTGTTTAGCGGCGCGTAATTCAGCGGCAGGAATAGGCATCTTAACTTCTTCAGCAACAGCTTTAGGCTGAACCAGCGTTTTCTTTATGATTAACTCAAAGTTATCAAGTTGCTTCTTAGCATCTTCTAAAAAGCGGGTTCGTGCTTCAATAAGCTTTTCAACACGGGCTTTAGCCGCACCACGTTTTTTATACCGAGCCAACCCTTTAAATTTAGCTTCATAGACTTCAGGGTTATTTACGACTTCCATTAAGGCGCTAGTAGCGTCTTTTATCTTTGCTTCAAGAGCACGCATACGAGCACGTAATGCCGTAACACTGGAAGCAAAATCTGCTACTGAAGAACCAGACGTAATATCATAAGGCTCAGGAGTATCAGGTTCTTTTAGTATCCTGTTAAGAACACGCTCATTCTCAGCAACCTCAGACGTTGTTACAGCAGGTTTCTTTTTCTTGTACTCAGCAACAAGTTTCTTAATACGATCATCCAAAGCCGCAAACTTTTGGGCGTTAGTAGTGCTAATGTTGTCGCCCATACCACGCTTAATATTTTCAGCAAGCTTGGTGATTTCTTCAAAAATAGTTTGTTCTTCTTTTTCTAAAGCAGCGACAGCATCAGTATCCGCACTACGCTTGGCTGCACGCAAATCTCGTTCAAGCTGCTTGAGGTCTGCTTCGGCTTTTGCTTTCTTTAGTTTAGATTCGGCAATAGCTTCACGCTTACCGGTAACTTCTTTTGATTTTTGTAGGCGTTGGAACATGCCAGGAGAGGCACGCTCAGTAGCTACAGTTTCTGGGAACAAGTCAGGCTGCGTTCTAACTTCTTCAAACCGCTTACCTTTTGTCACCATCATAGTTTCGTCAGCTTGGGCGAACTCACGCCCACGACGTTGTTCACTTAAGAACCCGCGAATATCACCAAGAAGTTCTGGCGCATCTACATTATCTATGCCTTGCTTAATACGTTGCACCTGCTCGTCAACAAGATCAATAAAGTCGTTTTTCTCACCGCTAACGTCAGTACGAAGAGCAATAAAATCAGCCGCTTCTTGAAATGTATCAAGTACATCTTGCTCAACGCCTTCCATACGCAGTATGTCGTCAACTTCTTCAACAACACGGTCAGCTTTCTGAGCAAGCGTTTCTTCTCTTGGTGCCGAAGCAAACTGTTGACGCAACAGCGGGCGGTTAAGTTGCTTTGCAAACGCACCTTCTTCAATTGTTGATTCTTTAAGGCTGCGAATGACATTACGAACTGTCTGTACGGCTTGTTTTTCAGACACACCTCGCACTGCGTTGTTAATAGTATTAAGCTCAGCAGCAAGATCTTCTTGCGCTTTACGCAAAGCATCAAGAGCTTTAACTCGCTCGGCGGCTAATGCTTGCGCTTCAGGTGATTCTGGTAGAGTTGCGCGTCTTTGAGTCGGCTCTGGTGCAGGCTCACCACGTTTAGCAACCGGTTTAGGCGGCTCCATAGCATTGAGCCTAGCGTCGATTTGTTCAACTGTGTAAGCAGCATCTTTAACTCTTTTACGCAGGTTTGTAAACTTTTCTGCAAGTTTCTCCTGATCTTCTTCCGACATACTTGCAATGATGTCTTGGCTTCTTGGTGTTGCGCCAAATGGAAGTTGCCTTTCGGTACGCGTATCTATTTCTGTTTCGGTAGCACCTTTTACAAGTTTAGTGCCACGCATTTGCCCAGGAGTCGTAACTGTCTCTGCTCGCATACCAGGAGCGGCAGCTAGCGATCTTTCAACAAGCATGTCTACCAGCCCTGCTACATCTTCAACAAACAAATACGCTTCCGATTTTGAAAGTGGGCGCATCTTATTAGCAACACGCGCAGTAGCAATTTCTTCTAAAAGCCCGTCAATAATTAAACCTTTTGACCGCTTGACCTGTTCACGTAAGCCTTCTTCCGTAAATCGAGCGTCTTCTATTAACGCTGGGGCGCCACCAAAAAATCGTTTTCTTTGAAGATCGTTGACAAAGCTAAGAAGATCGTCAAACGCACGGGCAGCTTTTTGATTAGCTGTCTTAATGCGCCCATCGTACGCAGCGCGGGGTAAGCCTTGCTCAACTTGAATTGCTGGGGATTCTGCTTGTGCAGCCGTTGTTGCTTTTAGCGTACCCTCAATAGCAGATTCAGCGCCTGTTTCTGTAGGCATTTGTTCACGGGCACCGGCAACAATACGTTTTAACTCTTTGAGCTTGGCTTCGTTAACAACAAGCTTTTCACCAGCAGGCGTAAGTTGCCCTTTGTCGGACATGAGCGGATCTTTACTTGTAATAGCTTGCTGGCGCTTTTCTTCAAGCTCAGCAATTCGAGCCTCTACTTGCGGCAACGCATCATTAAACGACAAGGTACGCCCACCAAGACCTTTAATACCCAAGGTGCTGGTAACAAACCGATTCACAAGCCCATTAGCAAGTGCATTGTCGTAGCCTTGACGAGAATTGGGCGCTGCCTTTTCAAAACTTGTGCGGAGCCTACCTTTTAGCCGCTCCAGCATATTCATGTAATTCGGCCTAGCCGACGACTTAACTTTGGCAATCGCCTCGGGAGCGCTCAACCTGTCGTACTCTGCCTGTAACTTGGCAACAGTCTCATCGGGTTTAAGGCCAAGCAAACGTGGTGTGAACTTATCAAGAGCAAGCTGCATCCGGTCAAGCGTTATTTCTTGGGCTTGTTGCTTTTCACGCTCACTCTTTACAAACTCAGTTGGGCCATACGGTTGCTTCTGCAACTCGTCATAGCCTTCAAGAAAGGTGCGCATTTGCGCTTGAACTTCTTCATCTTTAAGCAGCTTTTTTGCTTCTTCTTGCTGGTTCTTTTCCTGCAATGCTTGGAAGTCACGCTCCCGCTTTTCAAATTCAGCAGCGACACGTGCGGCTTGTAGCTCGTAGCCAGCGGCTTCTTCTTCGTCAGTAAGCGGTTGAGTTTTAGGCTTAACTACGTTGCCAAACTCGTCAACAATAGTGCGGGCTTCCGGTGCTTCTTTCTGTTTAGCAAGTGCCTTCTGAAGCGTTGGTGCTTCACCAATCGCCGCCATCGACTCCTTCATCTTGGTGTTTAACTCACCAATAGTTTTACGCAAAGTTTTAGCTTCTTCGATAGCTTCTTTCTTTACGTCAGGGTCAAGCGTCTTGTCTTTGAGTACGTTCTCAATCTCACGCAGTCGGTCTTTAGTCTCAATAATTTGAGCGTTTAGCTCTTGCCTGTACTGAGGGGATTTAATCTTAGCTTCTTGCTCTGCTGCCGCACGCTCTTCTTCTTGTTTTTGAGCCTCAGCCGCTAAGGCTTCTTGATCTGCACGGGCTTTTGCTTCTGTCTCAGCAACTTCACCACGAGCAACCGCACGCTGGCCTACACGACCAACAGCACCAAACGGGCCACCAACAAGACCGGCGCCATATAAAGCTTCACCATATTCAGCTAAAGCGTCATCGGTTGTAAGAGGTAGTCCAGCCTGAGCACGCTCAAGCATTTGCTGAATGACTTCAGTACCGCCCTCTACGCCAACACCAACAGCCGTACCTTTGGCTAAAACTTTTGCTAAGCCTTCTTTGGCTAAACGCTCAGTAGCTTCGGTAGCCCCACGAGCAAGCGCCTGTTGTGCCCCTGGACCAAAAAGTTTGCCAACAATGTTGCGCCCAAGAGGTATAAAGGTAGATGCAACTTCAAGAGCAGCACCAGGAACAGCCGCAGCGGCGGCTTTAGTACGGGAAATATCTAAGGGTTTACCCTCTTCCATCTGCTCAGCAGCTTGACGCTCAATATTGGCACCAAACAACTGGGCAAGAGAAGGCGCAAGCGCACCGCCCACACCACCAATCACAGCACCTCGTGCACCACCAATACGCTGACCTGCCATAGCACCAGCTTTTGCACTACCAAGCGTTGCGGCAATCTGGGGGAACTGTTCAGCAAGCGCACCAGGAATCTGGCTAACAACTTCGCCAGCACCACCTAATAACCCACGTTCTTCGTACGCTTTTTTAACAGCTTCTAAGCTAGCGCCGGGAGCGTATTGTTGAGATATTGCCTCGCCTCTTTCAACGCCTTTACGGGCAGCTTCTTCTGGAGAAATAAGAGCTTCAAGACCTGTGCCAATGGTTGAAACCATCCGCTTAGCACCGCCAATACCAGCAGCAATAGCGCCCTCTTCTTGTTTAGGCGGGGGAGCTTTAACTTCAAAAGCTTCTGGGTACTCCCTACGTGCTCGTGCAAATGCTTGTTCAGGGGTTTCGTCGTCACGAACAGTGACAAACGACCCGTCTGGTAGGGGTAGGTATCCTTTTGCCATGTTGCTTACCTTAGTTGCGTATTGGGCCGGTATCTGGTTTTTCTGTAAGCATGCCAGTGCTTAAACCAAAAGTAGCAAGGTCTTGCTTAAGTCGTGCATAAAGGGCTGGATTAGAGTCTTTAAGCTTTTCTAATTTTAGACCTCTTGGATCTTCAGTAGCATACGTTTCAAGTGTCTTTATATACGCAGCTTCTGCTGGGTCAAGTCTTTTGTTAGTAGCCTTCGTCCAAGCCGCAGCTTTTTCTGCAAGAGTGTCGCCTGGCATTTCACGAATAGCCCTAAGCGTATCTCCTTCTCTTGACGCACTAATCTGTGCAGCTTTAAGCACAGTCTGATCTCGCATCAAAGACGTAAACATATTAAGTTTGGCGGTTTCGATACGTTCTTTTGATCGTCGCTGCTCAGCTTTCTGTTTCTCAAGCGTATCAAAAGTATACTTGCCACGGCCCTCAGCCATTTGATTTTGCATCATTTGAAGCTGGCGAGTTTCTTTATCGTATTCCCTACTTCGCTTTTGAATCTCTTTAATGTCTTTAGCCAGACCTTGAAGCGCAGGCGTAGCGCCCTTACCGATATTAACGAACGCATAGGGAGACTCTCCTCCTAAAATACCTAGACCAGCTTCAAGCAGGCGCAAATTAACAGCTTCTTCTTTGTCGCCTTTCAGTTCTTCTTTCTCTTTTGCAACATCACCCATCTGCTTGCTGAGCAGATTGAAGTCGTAGCCAGCTTCTTTTAGCGTGGCGTTGTAGTCAGCCATAACTTGAGCAGCCGTCTTAGGCGCCTCAGCGTCCGACATAAGCTGCCCAGCTAAATCTTTAGATGTCTGCATCATTTGCGCAAACGTCTGACCAACCCCAGCACCGCCAAGACTAGCAAGACCACCTGCACTAGGTGCACCGGAAGGGGGTTTAGCGGCACCAGCCGCACCAGCTTGTTCTTTTTGTGCAGCTTCAAGATCGGCAAGAGATTGCGTAGCAACACCGCCAGTATCTGCTTGACCTGTAGGTAACTTACCCTCCGCAGCCGCTACACGCTGCTCAGGCGTCATTGCCTCAATCATCTCAGCGCTGTAGCCCATGGAGGCTAGCTTATTAATGAGCGCAAGGTATTCTTCCTCGCCTACGTTTAAATCGTCTGTGCTGGTAAGCAAACTAGCCGTTGCTGCCATAGGGCTTGAAGCAAGACGAAAGGCTCTACCAACGTAAGGCATGTTACGTAAACCGCCTAAGCCACGGTCCATAGCATCTAACCCACGCGCCATAAAACCTTTTTTAGGTGCAGCTTGTTGATTAGCAAATGCTTGCGAAAAACTAACGCCAGGCCCTGGCGTTCGGGTGGACATAAGTACATCTTTGGCTTTCATGCGGGGGTCATCAAACGGCAGGTTTAACTGAGCGCTACCACCAGGCTGAAACGCCACCACACTGCCACCACCGGCAGCACCTGTACCAAACGTACCCTCACCACCCACTATGCCCCCCATGGGCACATCAACATCAGCGGGAGCAGCACCAAGACCCTGCGCCATGGCAAGATCTTTACTTACGACTTTGGGAGCCTGAGCCATCTGCATAGCACCAGCACCTTTTTTAGCCACCTCAGCTTCCATCTTTTCTTTGAGTGCGGCATGCGCCACACCCAGGCTGACCATATCGCTAACGCCCCGCAACACATTTGCAAGGGCTTGGATGGGTAGCGACCGGGCGAGGTTGTATTCTTGGATTGGGTTACGCATTATTTATTCCCCAACAAATTGTAAAGACTCAAGCCTGTAAGCCCAAGACCTGTTAACTGGCTGGCAAATGACGGGGGCGGGGTTGACGTTTGTTGTGTCGTATCCGAAAGCGGTACACCACGCAAAAGATTGGAAAGCTGACCCACCTGAGTCTGACCGTACTGAGCCTGATCCATGAGCGCCTGACGCTGTGCATCCATTTGCTGTTGCGTGATGCCACGCTGAAGATCGCCAAAGGCACCCAAGGTTTTCGTAATATCAAGCTGACCTGCAAGCTGCTGCGTTCCAAGGCCACCCATAGTTTGGGCAAGACCTGCTAAACCTGATGCGCCCTGTAACTGACCTGTGAGGTTGGCTTGTTGTGCGGCCTGTCGTGCTTGGCGATCCCGTTGGAACTGTTCTTGCGCTTGTGTGTAAGCAGATTGAAGACCCTGTGCTTGAATATCGCCAAGCTGTTGACGAAGCCCGGACTCACGAGCACCTTGCAAAATCGCCTGTCGAGCGCCACCGTATGTGCCCTGTCGGGCAGCGGCTAAGTTCTGCCCAAGCTGCGCTTGTTTAGCGGCGTCAATGGCCTGCCTTTGCTGTATATCAACAACAGCCTGCTGATAAGGCGACATGTACCGCTGTGCGGCACCAAGCGTAAAGTCTTCTGTGCCTACTCCGGGTAAACCCTGAAACGCCCCTGCGGCAGCTTGGCCTGCCTGTGTTGCCAACCCATACTGACCTGGGAGAGAAATGCCTGCAAGCTCACGACCAACCTGCTCTTGGAACTCGGACATCGGCGCAACCGTACCAGCGCCCATAAGCCCAGCCTGATACAAGGGGGCATACTGAGTTTCATACGCAGCCCTGGAAGCTGCCGCACCCTCAAGCGTTGGGAATATGGCGCCAATGCCGCGCTCTAAAAGACCAACAAGCTCTGGCTTATACCCAGCCGTACCTGGAGTACCCTCAGCAGGGCGCCCCTCATAGTAAGGGTTTAATATCTTAGGTATATCGCCTGATGTGGTAATTGTTTGGACTGCCATGATTGTTTCCTTTACGCTGGCATCAGGCGCTCGGCCTGAATTTCAGGGGGTTGTTTTGTCGTGCCGTGTCGGGCTTTGCGTATGCGGTCCATCATGCTGTAAAGCTTTTTGGCTCCAGCGTCACTTGAACCGTTACCAATGTCAGCTACAACATCGGCAGGTATTACAAATTCGTCATTGGCAAGGCGAGCTTCCTGAACACCTTCAATTGTAGCGGGTACACTATCGCTCATACCATCCCCTGTGCCACGAACAACACGGGGTTCTCCTGCTGGGCCAGTCGCACCACCACCTTCCATATAGGTAACACCACCTTTAGCCATCTTAATTGGGCCACCTTGCGCTGCAACAAAAGGAACATTACCCAACGTACGTCGAGCTAGTGCTTCAAAACGACGCTGACGCTCTTCCTCTTCTCGGCGTGTTGCCGCAGCTTCGATCTCGTAGTTACGCTGTTCTTTAGCGCCTTCTTCAATGCTCAGACCACCCAAGCCAGCCATGGCGATTTCAGTGCCTTTGGTAAGCGGCTGACCATAACCTTGCCCTTCGGGGGTGATAACGCTTGCGGCTCTGCCTGGAACTGTACCTCCTTCGGGCACACTGCCTGGAACTGATGGGGTTCGTACATCCAAATCTGGACCCCCAGCAGGACCAATAGAGCCTTCATAAATAGGTACCGAAGGACCAAGCGCGGGTTGCCCACTTAAAGGTACCTCGATATTTTCCATTCCAGCCATAGGATTAACAGCCGCAGCGTCAGGCACAGTCGTTGGTGTTGTTGTTGGTCCACCCGGTGTAGCAGGCCCCCCGCCTAATTTCTCACCCAGGCTACCCATGGCGTACGCCCTAAGACCGCCGCCCAGAGCTTGTTTAAAGTCAAACTTACCTTTTGCCGAAGCACCCGCAGCCACACCGGACAAAATTGACCGAGTAAGCAGCGATGACATGCCAAACAAGCCGGGGATGGGCACGAACGGAAGGATAAACGACGCTGCCTTAAACAGCTTCTTCAAGCTGAAGGCTTCTGGAAGCCCCGTACGGGGGTTGATGGTCAGGTCGTTACCCTGGGCACGTGCTAAAGCTCGCAAGCCTGACAGCTCCTCTGGAGCCATGTGAACAAGGGTGGAGTCACCATATCGACCACGCGCGGCTAAATTCTGCGCCGCATCAGCAAGACCGCCTTCAGCATAAGAATAGTAACGGGGCGCCCTTGACTCTGCTGGGCCTAAATCGTCAGGATCCATACTCCTGTACACACGAGGAATAGCGGCAATGCCTGCGCCCATGGGGTCAATTCCTGTACGGCCTTGGCGTATCGCCATCTGAAGCTGCATACGAGCACGCTCTTCGGGGGTCATGCCTGCCATAAGCTCCGCTTCTTTACGGCGTAGCTCTTCACCAAACACAACATCGCGTTCAGGCGCTGGGAGCAACAACCCTTCAACCGGCTTGCCAGTACGAGGATCAATAAATGAGCCTTCTCCGTAGGTACGTTCAAATGTAGACCCAAGCTCTGCGGGGGTCAGGGCACGACTGCCTGCGTATTCAACATCCCCACCTTCAGCAAACGGAGCGGCTGCGGCAACAGGAGTTGCGCCGCCTTGGATCAAACTGGTAGCGCCTTGGAGTTGTGGCTGGCCTGTAAGTGGATCAGATGCAATCCTGGGTGCAGCGGTTCTTAAAAAGTAAGGGTCAATACGGCCCAAATTCATGGCGCCTTGAGGCAAGAACTGTTGTTGAGTTGGCAGTGTGCCAAGGTACGCATCAGCCGCACGCTGTGTAAGTTCGTTGTTCTCAACGGCACCCCGAATAAACTGCGCTCTTTCTTGGGGGCTAATCATGGTGTCGCCTTTGCCAAGAAATAAATCTTTGTAAGCAGCCAGACCACCAGGATCGCCAGTGCGTCCAAGAATCGGTTGATACAAAAGCCGGTTAAGCATATCTTCAGGCTTGGCGGCAGTAGGCGCTCCAGCACCTGCTGCGTCGCTCGTAATTCCTAAAAGCTCATCGGCCTGAGCCTGTGTAATTTCTCCGCTTTTCACAGCACCAAGAATAAAAGCTTTGCGCTCTTCATCCTCAATGGTGTCACCAAAACGACGGGTATTTGCTATAAGCCCCTCAGGATCTGCGTCACGGCCTAAAATATCACGGTATAGCTGTTCAACTGCTGTAAGCGGTCTTGTGGTTGTATCAGGTGCATCTACAGCACTACCAAAATCACGAATGTCGTCTACATCAAAAAGTTGACCTTCATTTGCTGCTCTAATATTTGCAAACTTTGGGTCTTTGTTTAAATACTCAGCGATGTTTGCGTAAGAAGCGGTTGGGTCAAGATAGTATTGGTTAATGCTTTGATCAAGAATACTTTTAGCACCTGTGAAATCACCGCTAGCTACACGATTATCAAATTCACGTAAATTTGTTTGAAGAGCAAAATCTATAGCAGCCTGTTGATCTCCTCCTGATGTTGCGCCCCCCGTGACCGCTGAAACAATGTTGTTTGCATTAAGCTCCCCAGAAATAATTTTAGGAAGATAAAAGTCGTAGCCTATTTGGGTAGGCTTTCTGCCAAGAACATCGGTATAAACACGATCAAGAAGCTCCTTAGCGTTAGTTTGGGGTGTAGAAAAACCAGAAGAAGTGGTGTCAGAATAACCAGACGAGGTGGCAGCAGAAGAAGGAATAGAAGCTACGTCAACCGGGGGGTTTGCAAGGCTGATGGTGCGTGGCGGAGTTAGATCGCGGGTGGGCAGCGTAAGTGGAATAGTTTCAGCAACCATGGCAGTTGGATACGCAGCTTTTAATGCAGCAACAGCGTTAGGACCGCCCACGCTTTGAGTAATAGCGCCAGAAGGCTGTCGATAACTAGCCGTCCCATCAGGGTTAACCAGAATCGTCCCCCCTACGGCATATTTTTGAATCGCTGGTAATCCGTACATGTTCATAATCAAGTCCTAGGTCGGGGCCGATACCCACACAATTGATCCAATCGCTGACGGGATAGCAGGTCTGGCATAGGGAGATGTCTGCGCTGTATCAGAAAATATGTAAACACCATCCTGCACACCAGCATCGTAAGCCTGCTCAGTTGCCCAATAAAGCTCAATCTCGTCACCAACGTCAACCTCAAAAACAACTTCAGAATAGCCAACATTTAACGCCGGTACCCCAGCGCTTTGTCTTGCTATCAACGTAAATTGCGTCGTCGATTTTGCTATGTCTGTTCCGTTGTTTCTTAACCAAACGGTTGCGTCATGTGCTGCGTTATCTGTATTAGCAAATTGTAAACTGTAAGTGATCTTATATACACCCGCTATCTGAGCTGTAGCTGACCCTGGCGAGTTCAAGGTCCAAAATAATCCAGAATTAAGGGTGTCCCACGTGGCTAAAGTTGGTGTATTGTCGCCAGCAGCATATTGGTCGCCAGAATCTGAAGCCGCAATATGTGGCAGTGCAATACTTAGCCCAGGCCCACCGCCATTTAATAAGGTCGTCAGGTCATTTAAATACGAATCCAACCGGTTGAAATACAGTCTTAGCGTTCGGTTCTTATCACTTTCAGACACAGGCTGATACGTCGGCTGTGGTAGCGGCAGAGCTGGGGCCGTAAAGTTTTTAATAATAGCCATTACCGACGCCCATCCGGTCGGACATCAAGACGGGGGGAGCCAAGCTGCCACTGCACACCCAGCGCATCGGAGGCTACTTTAAGCGCCATTTGACGGGCACGTGCCCTCATAAATACTTGGTCAGTGTAAATATTTACGTTAGCTGCTGTGGTAAATACGCTCTGCGTATCCGAGGGGTCGCTTGTGTAAGCGCCGCCAGGGAAGTTACGGGGGCGAACTTGGAACGTAACTTCTGGGGTTGCAGCCGTAGATTGGTTAAAGTTTACATCTGGAATCAGCCTGCGGGTCAGCATAAACTGATCGCCTTCAGTAATGTCAAAGTCGTTGGACTGAATATAAGAGTCCATAGGTTCGCCGTCAGCATCGACACCAACCTCGTGCTGATAAAGGTTTCCGTTGTTGGGGTTGCCTGCAACGGTGTCGGAGTACTCGTACTCGGCAGTATAAAGCCCAGTAGGGTAATCCCTAAGTGGGGTATCCATCCATGCCGTGCGGCCTAAATTGCCAAAGAACCAGAGCTGTTGAAAGTGGTTATAGACCACATAACGATTGTTCCAGTTGGAGTCGGCGCTGGGGTAGAACCACCAGATTTCATTAAAGCCCTCGTTAGTGCCCGAAACAATTTGATCGGCCTGAGCAAAGTTAATGTCTTTGTAGACGTACTCTCGTACCGTGCACGGGAGCGTTTGGATCTGACCGGTGTAGACGTAGAACTTATCCGTGCCCATCCAAAAGGTCATATTATTAGCTGTTGCCGCCGCCCGTGGGCTAATGATCGAAATGTTATCGCCTAATTGTTGCAGTGCAAACACATCGGTCGTGCCCGTAAACTGAAGCGAATACAGGGTCGTGTCGGTGAATGTCAGAATTTCTTGCCGTGTTGCCTGCGTTGCAACAATCTCCGAACCCCGTGAAACACGTAAAA
>Ga0208898_1000209_pt1 | contig 47554 bp, 86 predicted proteins | sample VirMetDEL_Mar_4_FD_184513 | JGI IMG/M metagenome (GOLD analysis project Ga0208898, IMG submission 184513) | Aqueous microbial communities from the Delaware River and Bay under freshwater to marine salinity gradient to study organic matter... | ecosystem: Environmental > Aquatic > Marine >... | reverse complement strand
ACCTGAAGGCCATCCTTTCACTGCGAATGTAATGTCAAAATCTACGTAGCCATTAGATACACATTCACCATCTGGATCGCTTGGGTAATCGTATCCTAAAGTCCATTCATTGAGTTGGCCTTCCTCTAAAGTATCCGTCATAATTCGCTTTAACAAGACTTTGAGTTTATCTCTAAGTTCGCTATATAAAGGTTCTTGAACGTTGTACATCATAGTACCGTCTCCTTCTGCATCGCCTTCCCAATATCCACCCAACTTTTTAACTAAGAAATCATCCCAATCGTATCCGTCATTGATACCCATAGCAAATAGCTTTTGAGCCAATTCTTCATTATAAAACGGATATAAGGATATAGTTTTTCCCTGGCCTTCGTTTTCTTTAAGATTCTCGTATATACTTTCTAAATTCATGTTTTCTCTGTATGTTTTCTTAGATTTAAGGAATTTCATTACTTTTTCCTTTTTATTATTGGGTTCTGCTGTAGCCATCATACCTGTATATCCATGGTTATCGATATACAATTGCTTTAATCTTTCTAATTCTTGGCGGACCAACATTTCTGTTTCGTTATCGAGTGGTTCTCCGTTTTGCATACCGCTAGCTAAAATTTCTTCGGCATCTATAATCATTTGACCCAAGTTAGTTTTAGAAAAATACCCGCTAAATGCGTCTTTTGCTTCTTTCGTTGTTTTTTTCTTTTCACTATCCACCATCTTCATAATTTGGAGTAATTTAGTTTGTTCGCTTTTAGTTAAACGGTCAAATCGTTTTTGGGCTATATCTTGTTCGTCTCCTGGTTTCATTTCGTTTAGTTGTAAAAATTCGTTTCTTGCTTGTTTTTTTCTCTTCATGTAAGCAAAATAGTCCTCATCAACGAATCTCTTATCTCCTAAACGAGAGTTAAGAAACAAACGGTGCATTTCTGGTTCTTTATTTACGAAGCGGTCTCTTCCTTCCGAACCACCTAAGTAGTTTTTTCCGTCGCCCTTAAACAATTCGGTTCTTTCAATCCTAACAATTTCTGGATTACTTTTAAGATCGTTAAAAAATTGTTTGGCTTCGTTTTCGTCGTTAAAATGTTTGAAGTCTCGAGTGACTTCATTGCCATCCATAGTGATAAATTCTACTTCGTAATATGCCATTTTATTATTTCATTTTTTTGGTCCTAATACTGCTTGTCCTAATAAATCACCTTTACCGTTTACTGTGTAAACAAAATGAAGGTCTGGTGTATCACCTTCACCTCTACTTACGTATGATACTTCACCTCCCATGTTTTTAACAGCAACAGCAATTTCTTTTGCTGCTTCTAAATCATCCATAAGGTCGTCGTAGTCATCGCTATCTTTGTCTTCTTCTGTTTTATAGTATATAAGCTCATCGTTAAGTTCATCCATTACATTTACTGGTGGATTTGCGTCATATCCACTTCCAAATTGTGATACGCGGGTGAATTGACCACTTGCGATAACATCTTTAGCGTGCTCTCCTTTTACGGCTGACATTAAAGCATCACGTTGTGCCTCGTCATTTTCATTAATTTGTCCTTCTGCGAGGAATTGTCTAAATCTGTTTAATTCTTTCATGTTATTATTTTATTTTTGAAGCGGGACCCGAAGTCATTTTAATATTTTCTCCATTAGGGGTTAATGTGAAAACAACCTTAAAATTTCCAATTTCATCCATTTCGAAAGTATCTACGAATTGTTTATTCTTTTTAAGGTAATCTTGCATTGCATTAAATTTGTCAACCGTATCATCCTCAAAATCTTCCTCTTTATCCCATACAAATGTATTTACTTCATCTGGATCACCGTGAAAGCCATCTGCATATCCATCATAGGTGTCTTTAAAGATTTTTTCAACGTTTTCGTTGATTTGTCCTTCTGCGAGGAACTGTCTGAATCTGGTTAGTTCTTCCATTTTATTTTCTATTTGAAAGTTCTACTAGATTTTTTAAGACCATTGCTGCTTTTATAAGCACATCTCTATCTTGCATTCTGGCATTTAAAAGTCTAGTCCCCTCTACACCATCATGGGTTTTTCTAATATTTTCTAAATCTTGAGCTACTCTTAGCATTTCTGCTTTATGTTCATCGGTTACTTTAACTTCTCTGGAATTCTCTTTAAGGAATTCTCTGAATGTGCTTAGTTCTTCCATTTTATTTCTGTTGGATGTTTGACGATAAATATATTAAAGGATAGTAAGGTTATCCACATGAGATGTGGTGAGGTGTGGGATATTTGTATATACTTTGTCGACCCACTATAGTTATTTACGCTCTCTAAATCCCCCGTAATTACTACCCCCGTATGACGCCCGTCGATGGATATCAGCGCGTGTGGGGCCCGTGGTCGGTACGCCGTACGTACGGCGGCACCCCGCCGGTAATAAATGGGTGGGCTGCCCGTTGGCATTACCCACCCATCACCCAATTAAAAACTTTTATTCTTCATTTGCGGAACCTTCATACAACCAATTAACATAATTTTTGGTGTTGAAATTGAAATAAAATTTATTCATGTTTCCACCGCGACGGTTCTTACTAAATGCGAGGTAACGATTTCCATCACCATCGAATTTCAAATGACCCATTGCTGTGGTCATGTGCTTGATTCGATTTGAACCAGCGAACGTTCCTGATTTGGTTACTTGCTGGATTAATAGAAACGCCGAATTAATCCCACGCTTATTCTCACCCATGTTTTGCTCTTCGAGCAATGTCAGGAGCTTTGTCGTCGCACCCTTATAAGTGCCACCGTAATAATCTTGAATCATAACTGCTACCTCAGCAATCGAATCAATCAACACACAATCATATCCCTCCTCAAACGCACCACGCAATACTTCAAGTGGATCCTCATCCGCTTGATCACCCATAAACAAAATCGGCACATCACCAAACTTAGGGAATCGACGAACATAACCAACCATGTCAATCTGGTTCATCTCACCTGAAACGAATAACACACGCTTGCCTTTATTATTCATGTCGGCAATCAAATCGAGCAACACGGTTGTTTTACCAACACCTGGATCACCTGTAATCACTGTGTTAGTGCCAGGCATAACACCACCTTCAGCACTATAAAACTCGTCGATTTTACGACCTGTTTTTAACGGAACGAACAAATTCTTCTCGAATTTCAAATCGTTCATTTTGGTAACTTTAACTTGCAACATTTTTAATTGGGTTTTAATGTTTCTTTCTCAACCTTACCCCATGAATATACGAACGAGGGTCTCGGGGTCCAAACCCTCGCATGACGTTTTTATGCAATCGGAAATTCATCTGGATGACCTTCGTAAGCCATCAATTGCTCATCCGTCGCCTTCATATGGGCAACTCGGTTCGGGCTGAAATAACCCATGAACAATTTGAGCGCCATTTCCTGATCACCACGATAAATCTCCTCCGTCAACATGGCTTCATTAACGAACAACTCATCCATCCCCTTAAACTTCAAACGCTGGATGAATGTTCCAGTAAGATATGTTCGACCCGTCTCATCATCACGATCAACACCAACTTTCACATCAATACCTAACGCATCAACTCGCTTTTGGGCGGTGTTAATCAAAAATTTAAACAAATCATTCATTTTAATTGGGTTTTTGTGCTCTCGCATCATTACCCCATGAATATACGAACGGAATCCCGGAATCCCACATTCTCCCGCAAGAAAGGCGTGAACATCGCGGAGGGCAATTTGTTCAAAAAGATATATATTTTTCGACCAAGTGAACGTGCGTGCGCGGAGGGGAGGGTGTTAGGTTCAACCCTCCCATATCCTATACCGCACTCGGTTCATTTCACATACTATACATTAAAGCCATTCCACATCGCTTTTGGGTATCAATGTGTTGTCCACTCTCACATAGTTTGTCAAACGTTCGACAGGCAATTGTCCCTCATTCCCATTCTCATCCCTCACCATCCAATTCATAGGTTCTTCCCCTAAAATTGTCAGTTTTTGTCTCATGTTAATCATTTTGGTTAAGTGATTGTTTTAAATAATCCTGTTGGATTATCTTAGTTATTCGCTTTGTATGGTTTATTTACTTCCATACAATTTGGATAACAACGATTGCTGTTGCAAGCGCCAGCGTCACTGCTGTTTTAAGTGTAATTGCTTGATGAAAATGTATCCACGTTAAAAACGCAAACGCAATCATCCCCATCGAGAAACCAATTAGCCGTTGAGGCCATAGATCACCATTGAAGGCATTTACTAGATCTTTCGTCGCATAAATATACACATATGATATTGGAATACCCAGCAGCGACATTGTCAGTGGACGTTCCTTGATCCAATCGCTTAATAGGAATCCATGGGTTTGATACCACACTATAGATTGTCCTAATAGAAATAGGAATATTCCACGTATCAATTCGATTGTATTATTCATCCGTCGCTGGATTATTATCCGTCACATTCATCATCACTCCTCCTCCTCTATGAGTTCGGGCCATTCATGGTCTTCGAGAACTTTATCGTTCACTAATTCGAATTCGACTTCATCCATTACTTCTTCTTGTAATGTTTCGTCTCCTGATTTCCATTTCTTTAATTGTTCGGGAGTTAGTTCTTCGGTTTCTTCCCATCGGTAGTCAGTGTAAGTGACTAGTTTTCTTAATTTTGCCATTTTATTTTATTTTATTTTAATCCCAATCATCATCTCCCCAATCCATTTCCTCACTCATCAAATCTTCCCATTCATCATCATCATTCTGGTTTTGTTTTTCATACCATTTCCTTACGTGCATGCCTAATTCAGCATCTGTTACCATGTCTACAGTAAGTAGTTCATCAATCAAATCGTATAAATCTTCTAAATTCATTGTGGGTTAAAATTAGTTAAATATCTATTGCGTGTCTTAAATATGATGTAATTTGAAATAAATTTATTATCTGTAAAATATACTACATAATCAGCATCATATCTACTGTTTACTTCAAACCACCTACCATCACCAGCATCGTATCTGTTATTAGTCATATAAATTGACCAATCAGCTTCAAAACGATTATTAGTAACATAACAGATAAAATCAGCATTATAGGGATTATCAGTTACAAAAATGGTTTGAGCCGTTACTTTACTAAACCACATTGTAAACGCCGTTAGTGATAAAACAAATATCGCTAACCGAATAAGGTTTTTGTGTAAAATATTCTCGTTCATTTTTTAATAAGAATTTTGCCAAAAAATAATTGAAACACTGTACCAAATAAAGTGTAAAATAGTACTACATCTAACCAAGTCCCTAGTAATGGAGTATAACTAACAATTGCTCCCGAAAAACATAAAATCATTAACGTTTTAGATAGATGCCATCCATCTGTTAAAAATACCAAAAACGTTTCAGAACCAAAAAACCTAGGTCCTTGAGATGGGTCTCCATTTTTATATTTATTTTTCCAAGATACACTAGGATCTAAATATTGCTTCCATTTAGGATGGTTACTGAAAATACTGGTATTATATCTAAATGATAATACATCCATAATGGAATTAAAAATGCTTGCTATTATAACTAATAAAGTTGACATGTTTTTTAAAGGTTTAGAGCAAATTTAACAACATCACCATCCCAATCAGTGGCAACTTCATCAAACAAAGCAATCATTGATTGACGTGCTTGTTCATCAAAATTATTTTCCGCTTTACGAGTAATGTGACGTAAACAATCTCTAAGATCATCCATTGTATTCTCAAAACGGCAGTAACTCATATTAGGCATTATCTGTAATAGATTTAATGAATTTTAAACTTGCTTTAAGGTAACCAACTGCATAACGATCACCTTTTTCTTCTCTAATCTTATCGATTTTATTAAGTGTTTGATTACACTCATCTAAAATCATTTGCTTAATTTCTTTATCTTCCATCATAATTAAATTGGCAAACTAAAATCAGTAATGAAATTATCTTGAGCTTCTTGAACTGCTTGATCCATAACCAACTCATTGTGAAGTTCAGTGACACGCTCCTTTTGAGCATTTGTCATCTCACCATACTTCTCGATTTGACGATCATAAAAATACATCATCTTATCAAAGTTGTTTTTAAACATGTGATAAGCAATCTTGGGCAAATAACCCTCTGTGTAACGGGTGTTAGACATTTTAATTAATTTGAATGATCGGTCTTGACTCGTTCGCAACCTTACCCTGTAAAGATACGAAAGTCCCCTCCAGACCCCAAATTTTTGTATGACTTTAATATGACGCCCTATTTTATTTTACTCCAACCTGCATATGCGATAGCTGTAGTACGTTCGAGTACTTCTGCAAAATACTCTTCATTATCGTTGATTAAATCAACCATTACTGCTCTTTCATCCTCCCACCACTTATCAGTATTTAAATTATTTCTCATCCACTCATTCTCAGCTAATGTAATTAAATAGCGAGTTACGTGAAGTGATTCGTGAGGTAAAAGTCGGTGCACCTGTCCTGGGGCTGATGCTCTTTCTACGTTTATAAATTCGAATAGTTGGTCACCATAAAAATTAGTTAACCCACCCATATAGGCATCATCTCTTTCCGTTTTCCCCTCAGCCTGCATTTTAGCTATATGTTCCTCAGCACCTTGTCTCGTTAAACCTGCTAAATTATCAGTATCAAAAGCATCAAAAATAGCTAAACTACTATCTCCAAAAATTAAATGATAAGGTTGTAATTCAATTCCTTTTCTATCTCTAACATCAAATACACCAATAGTAACCAACTCATGTAATAAAACACCTGGTTTGTTAGGTAATTTTTTAATTTGAGTATCAAAACCCAAATCCATTTCTTGTTCTTCTTTTAAGAATGTTCTAAATGTATTTAATTCTTTCATTTTTGAGATTTTGTTATAAATATATGTCCTTTTACTTTCCTCCAGTATTTGAGTGTTGATTCTTTCTTATAACCTTTAGGCCCACCATTCCAGTTCCTACTAATTACCTCATCTGTACTATTAGGATGATGGTATTCTCTCCAAATACGGAACATTTCAAGTGATAATTGCCTATCCCATCTATCCTCTAACTCAAACCTATGTTCTTTACCCTGTTTACGTAAAATTCTATTTACTTCTCTAACCATAATAGGTCTAATTTGTAAACAACCAACAGCATCCTCTTTAGCATTATAAGCACTATCCCTTCCACTACTTTCAACTTGAATTAAAGCATCTGTGATACAAGTAGGTTCAATATATTCTACTTGTATAGGTTCTATATACACTGGTTCGACTCTCATTTCACCTTCAGGTTTAGGAGCAAAATAACCAGTACCCCAAAATAAAAAGAACATTGGGAGTAAATAGGGAGTAAAAATCATATTAAACCTAATTGTTTAGCTCTACCATAACCTACGTACTTATCATTTTCAGGATTGTAGTACTTACGTTGAGTTTTTGGTAGTAAAGCGTTTTTATCCTCAAAACTCATATGACTCGTGGAGTGTTTCATTTCCACCTTGAACGGTCCATTAGGAAACTTATCTAAATTATAGTGCCAAGTTTCAGTTGTACCATCTTCATATTCAAACACTCTAGTGTATTGTCTAGGTGGTGGTGTGTCATCAACTTTTGGTCTACCTCTTTTCATTTTTTACCTTTTAAAATATACCAAGGCGGTACATATGATTTATTTGAAGGGTTATCTGATCTCTTTTTGGGTAATTTTTTAAAGGTTCGCATATGGGGGTACTTAAATCCCTCATAAATTACCCCTACTGTTTTTTCCTTTTTGTCAATGGTGTATACTTCACCTTCAACTGGAGCGCCAAATAAATAAAAATTTATTGTTTGACCTATTTTCATTCAAAAACCACTTCAGTAAGCAATAAATAAACTGCCCACAATAAAGTCAATCTCATTCCAAACAACATAGTTTTAAACACAACAGGTAAAATGTGTTTAAACATAAAATCCTCTACTCGTTGAGAGGCTTCGTTGTACATGTCAAATAGTTTTTTCATCATTTTGAGTCATTATGTAGGCTGTAATTGGAAACGCTATACATACAAACATTCCTAACGTTAACGCATAAGCCCACAGATTAATATCAACTAATTTAATGATACAAAAGGAAATTATGGCTCCCAACATAAACTTAACAAGCATTCCTGCTTGAACAATAGCTACTGCTGAAGCCCCTGATATTCGCTTTGAGTACCAAATAAAACATACATTTATGAATGTAAGAAATAAACTTACACCTAATCCTACTAATAATCCGTCCATTATTCGTCGTCTGTTCCGTAAAATTCCTCCCACCCTATAGGTGAAAAACCACTCATCAAAAACTCCCTATCGTGAGCTTCAAGTTCTGGTAAGGCATCTTGAATTGGGATCCTCAAGTAACGCCAACTTTGCCAACCTAACTCATTAAAAGGAGCAGTGCGGTAAACCTCACCTGTGTAGATACACTTACCTTCAGCAACTACATCTGCATCCCCTACTTGGAGCAATTCATAATGTCTTTTCATGTTGTAAAGATTTCATAATCAACATACTCTTCAGCATCATTAATTTTAATACCAATACCTCCTGTGTTTGAAATCGAGGCAATAGCATCATGTTTTCCTCCTTCCACAATCATAAACTCATTTATGTAATAAACGGTTTCACCAACATAAAAATAAGCATCACCTTCTTGGTCTGTGTGGATATGAGAACCACCTTTATCAATAACTTTCATTATTTCTTAAGAGATTTAATAAAACCATCAACATTAGCAATCAAACCAAATACTCCAAACAACATAAAACTTGTTGAGCAGATGGCCATCGCAAAAGCTACTTGTTCATCAACATTAGGAAACAATGTAAAATTACCAATACCATAGGTAATGTAACCACAAACAAGTGTAAGAACTAAATATGCAAGAATCTGTTTCATTATTTTACAGTTTCAAATTTAACATTCTGAGGGATTCGAACCATTTCACCTTTAATTGGGTGTTTAACTGTCAATGCGCTGTCATAAGCACGCTGACCAGCTCGTGTTTCAAGTAATTTATAGGCAAGTGATTTAATAACATAATCACAACCATTGTACTTAAACAACTCACTTTTTTTAAACTTTAACATCATTAATTGGGTTTTTCTTATTTCTCAATCTTACCCCATGAAGATACAAAAAGAGAGTGGGAATCCCACTCTCTCTCGCATTTTCTTTATGAACAATTAATTGTTCATTATGGAGCTTGACCTCCATCAGTAATTGTCCAGTTATTAGGAGTACCTGTTAATGTGCCTCTTGCTGTTGTTGCTGCTCCTGAGCTGTATAAAGCACCACCTCCATTAAAATTAACATTAGGTTGTACTGATTGACTTGCCCATCCAATCAAAAGAGCATCATAGTTAGCTGTTGAAAGAGCATATATTCCAGTTTTTGATTGGAACATTTCAAACATATTTGTTACATTACTTATATTCCAACTACCTAAATTTTGATCAAAAGCAAAAGCTTGATCAAACATTTCAGACATATTTGTAACGCTTGAAACATTCCAAGTAGAAATATTTTGATCAAAAGCTGAAGCCTTATTAAACATTCTAGACATGTTTGTCACTGCACTCACATTCCAACCGCTAATATCTTGATTAAAGATGGCTGTATTTCTAAACATATCCCTCATGTTTGTTACTGAGCTCACATCCCAATTACTTAAAGGTTGATTAAATGCATCAGCATTATCAAACATTCTATCCATCCTTGTTACAGAACTCACATTCCATGTGTTTAGAGGTTGATTAAATGAAATTGCAGAGTAGAACATACCGTTCATATCAGTCACTGCACTCACATCCCAAGAATCAATTGGTTGGTTGAAATTATTGGCTCCAAAAAATAACTCATACATATCCGTCACACTGCTCACATCCCAATTGTTGATAGATTGATTGAATGAAGTTGCTCCCTTGAACATACCTCTCATAGTCGTAACGTTACTCACATCCCATCCACTGATATCCTCATTAAATGTTGAACGAAAACGGAATGCTTCAGTCATATCAGTTACAAGTGAAGTATCCCAATCTCCGATAAGGCCATATAAACTTTCAGCTTCGGCTTGATCACTAAACCAAAGATTTACTGCTGATTGGAAATTTCCATCATATATAATCCCACTTCCCCCACCTCCATCAGTAATTGTCCAATTATTAGGGGCACTTGTTAAAGCAATACGTGACATTTCTGCTGATCCTGAGCTATATTGAGAAGAACCAGCATTAAAATCAACATTAGGTTGTACTGATTGACTTGCCCATCCAATCAAAAGAGCATCATAGTTAGCTGTTGAAAGTGTACTTTGGAAGAACATATTATACATATTACTAACATTTGAAATATTCCAACCACCTATATTTTGATCAAATGAGGATGAAAGGAACATACTGCTCATAGTCGTTACACTGCTCACGTTCCAGCTTCCAATGTCCTGATTGAATACGGCTGAATTGAACATGCTTGTCATATTCGTCACATTACCCACATTCCAATTGCTGAGGTCCTGATTAAAAGCAGATGCCCTCTCGAACATACCCTGCATATTCGTCACACTGCTCACATCCCAGTCTCCAATGTCCTGATTGAAAACTGAAGCGTTCGAGAACATCTGGACCATACTCGTCACACTGCTTACATCCCAACCGCTAATGTCTTGGTTGAATGCATCATTATTATAGAACATGCGCTCCATAGTTGTTACACTGCTCACATCCCAGCTTCCAATGTCCTGATTGAATGCATCCGCATTATTGAACATATTTTGCATAGTCGTCACATTACTCACATCCCAGCTTCCAATGTCCTGATTAAATGCATCAGCACTACTGAACATGCTATCCATTAATGTCACATTACTCACATCCCAACTGCTGATGTCCTGGTTAAATGCATCAGTGAAACTGAACATACCTCTCATATTCGTAACGTTACTCACATCCCATCCACTGATATCCTCATTAAATGTTGAACTACCCTGAAATGCGTTGAACATATTAGTTACAGCTGTAGTATTCCATTCCCCAATAAGACCATAAATATTCTCAGCTTCAGTTTGGTTACTAAACCAAAGATCTACTGCTGTTTGGAAATTATTGTTATCTAAAGTTGCTGCTTCACCTCCATCAGAAATTGTCCAATTATTAGGAGCATTTGTTAGTATATTACGTGATGAGGTTGCTGTGAATCTAGAATTTCCTCCATTAAATGTTACATTAGGTTGTACAGATTGAGCTGACCATCCTATTAAAAGAGCATCATAATTAGAAGTTGAAAGGGTTACATTTTCAAACATTGAAATCATTGTAGTTACCCCACTTATATTCCATGCTCCAAGATTCTGATTGAACGATGTTAACCCACGGAACATACTATTCATGTTCGTGACTGAACTTACATCCCAAGACCCTATATCTTGGTTAAAAGAAAGAGCAGAGTAGAACATACCTGCCATATTAGTCACACTGCTGACATCCCAACCACTGATGTCCTGATTGAATGCTCCTGCACTATTAAACATGTTATCCATTCTTGTCACATTACTTACATCCCAACTGCTGATGTCCTGGTTAAAGACAGTAGCAGCACGGAACATACCTGCCATATTCGTAACGTTACTCACATCCCAATCAGTAATATCTTCATTGAAAGTTGTACGACTCTCAAACGCTAGACTCATATTAGTTACAGCTGTAGTATTCCAGTTTTGGATAAAACCATAAGTAGCTTCTGCCGCAGCTTGATCACTAAACCAAAGGTTTACTGCTGTTTGGAAATTAGAATCATTTAAAGCTTGTGGGATCAACCCACCATCTGTAATTGTCCAATTATTAGGGGCACTTGTTAACACATCACGGGAAGCTTCAGCGTTGTATTGAGCAGGAAATGCACCAAATACTACATTAGGTTGTACTGATTGACTTGCCCATCCAATCAAGAGATTATCATATTTAAGGGTTGTAAATGCTGAAGCACTTGTTAACATATCTGTCATATCTCCTACATTTGAGATATTCCAACCACTAATATCTTGGTTGAATGCAGAAGCACTAAAAAACATCCTACTCATATCAGTCACATTGCTCACATCCCAACCAGTAATGTCTTCATTAAATGTGCTTCTCTCTTCAAATGCTCCACTCATATTAGTCACAGCTGTGGTATTCCATTGTGGTAGGGGACCGTATACAGCTTCAACAACATTTTGATTTCCCCCACCCAAAAACCATTCATTGATAGCTAATGAAAAACTAGAATCATTTAAAGGAAGATACCCAGAATTATCAGGAATATTATAATAAGGTGATAATAAATCATATAATTTATCTACTTCAGCTGTAATGTTATCCTCCCATATAGCATATTCATAAAATCTGTTTACAGCTCTATCACCTGAAAAACCAGGATTAGGAGGTGCTGGGGGAACAGGGCCCGGGTCTCCCATAATTTTACCTATCATCTGCTTACCTACTACTCTTTGATTTAAAAATTTAGAATTATTAAATACTACAGCATCATTATAAGTAGAAGTTTCATTGTCTAATGTAGCAAATGAAAAATAGGGAATATCTACTTTGAAATAATTAGGAGGATCTAAAGCTTGGCCTGCCTCCCCAATAACACGAACACGACCCCTACCTTGAAGATCAGCACCAAATGTATTATAATTTATACCTCTTAACCCAAGTACATACCCAACTCCATATTTTAATCCAAATTGATACTCAGAATTATAAGTAGGATCTACTTGACCTACATAATATAAAGATTTATAATTAGTATCTTCAGGGTTATTTCCATCTCCAATATACCCCACAACCCCATCACCTGATATATTTCTATATTGTAAGTGTTTTCCTTGTGTTCCATCTATGTAAGGTTGGTTGTTTTCATTTAAGAGAACGCTTCCTGACTCAACTATATAGGGAGGGTTAAGAGGAAGTTGTGATGTTACATTTTCAAGATCTAAACTTGATGTTCCACTACCCCCAAACTCAGATGACCAATATGAATATTGATTTTGGGTTTGGTTATATATAGTAACTACTTTACCACGATCCGAAGAACCTGTCCCTACAAATTCTAAAAGAGAACTAGTATCTAAAGATAAAGAAACGGGATCAAATCCTATATCTTGTTCAGTATTATCAAGAGATCTCTGTACTCTTATTAAGGGACCAGAATAAGTTGAAAGTAAAACCCTTAACCCTCCAGCAACTAAGGGAGGTTTACTTATATTGTCTAATAGATATCTAGAAGGGGTTGAAGAAGGTAAAGAAGAAGGACCACCTGCAGCTCCTGCTGCAGCGGTACTTACAGTGTTAACTGTATTTAAAGTGCTTAAGTAGTTCTCAAACAGGAGTTGCTCCTGCATGTATTTCTTCCTTTGCTCCATCAAAGGAAGACCTTTAATGTCTTTTCTTTTAATAAACTTAAACCAAGGTTCGGGTTGGTATATTGGTTTCCACATAGTGTTATTTTTTCCTATCTATTTATATTAACTAAATGTAAAGTTAGGTATTGTCCAACCTTTACCCCCTTGATTCATAGTAAGGGGTTGTGGAGTAGTACCGAAAAACCCCAACCCGAGCCCCGCTTGATTAGGACAATAAACATATAAAGGAGAAGCAGTATTTTCAGTTATAGTAATTTCACTATAAGATCCTGAAGTACCCGGTGTACCCACAATAGTTACTCCTGTAATATATTCATTGCCACCTCCGTGAATACCATCTATAGTAGTAGAAAATCTAAGTGGGAAGCCTGTATTTTCTACAGAAGATTGATCAAACCTATAAGTATTTCCTATTAAGAAAGTAAAATCATCTATAAGGGATGAGTTGTCAAGATTAAAACCATTAATAACATATCTTACTGGATCGCCTTTACCAGGTAAAGCTTCGACTGTCAAAGTTGTTGTAGAACCATCAGCGGGGACCCCTGTTAAAAAGTCATATGAAGCTTTTACTTCTCGACCAAAGACACTTCCTGTATCATACGAAGGGTTGCTGAATCCTGAACCGTCCCAAGTATTTTGGAAAGCACTACTAGCTACACCTATATTAAGTGGTAAAGCTGATTGAGAAGCCCATCCAATTAAGGTTTCTCCAATAGCAGTATGAGAAAATCCACTATTTTTGAATGTATCTCGGAAGAAATCAGTTTGTCCCCCTGAGAATCCATCAAATCTCCAATTTCCTACATGGGGCATACTTCCTACTACTGAAGGGTCTGTCATAGCTCCTTCAAATAAAGCAGTAAATTGTGAAGCAAAAGCTAGTGTATCTCCTGAAACTGAGCTTACATCCCATAAATCAGCTCTAGCCCCACTCATTAAACGGGTACACAATTTGAAGTTACCATATAATTCTTGAGCATTACTAGTATCCCAGCTTCCTAGATTTTGAGAAAAGTATCCCTGCCCCGCAAACATTAAGATTAATGATTTAGCATTGCTTACATCCCAACCACTAACATCCTCATTAAACCTAAATAACTCGGTTGGAGCATCAGCATTTTGGTCTGTCATCCCTAATATTTTATACCACGAAGGTTCTGAACCCGCAAATGTTCCAAAGAAAGCATTGATATTACTAACATCCCACTTAGTAATATCTACAGTAGGAGTATTTGTATAACCTGACCAGAATGCACTTGAGAAAGGATTATAGGAATAATAACCATCAATACTTACTTGACCAAATAATCCAACTCCTCCCGTATAACGTTTTGATAAATATCTTGGATCATATTCTAATATGTCTACTATAGGTAAATACCTAAAACTTACCCAAGGGGTAGCAGTTCCAGTAAAAGTAATAGTATACTCTCCATCTACAGCATAATCATGTTTTAAAGTTCTTACATAAGCTTGAAATCCTCTATTAAGTACTTTACCATAATCTGTAGGGGTTTCTACAGTTCCATCACCCCAATCAATAGTAAGAGTTCTAGGAGCAGGTGGGACAAAATCAGGATTGGTAGTAGGTACACCATTATAATCTGGGCTTGTATTAAAAAAGCTATTATCTGTAAAAGCTACTAATACTTGAGTTGATGGAACATCATTTTGATATGCCCCATACCCATCATCTCCATCCCATACACTTCCAGTAGCCTTAAAATTAGTATTAATTTTTACTTTAATTTGTGGTGGAGGAGATGTGGGAGAAGAAGCAGGACCACCTGCAGCTCCGGCTGCTACAGTACTTACGGTATTAACTGTATTTAAGGTACTTAAATAATTTTCGAACAGGATTTGCTCCTGCATATATTTTTTCCTTTGTTCCATCAAAGGAAGAGGAGCAATGTCCTTTCTCTTACGAAATTGGGGCCAAGGTTCTGGTTGATATATTGGTTTCCACATGCTTTAGATTAAATTTTAGGGTGTTGGAGGTGTTACTTCTTCTTCTGGCTCTGACCAATTGAATGTCCCTCCTAATTCTTCTACTCTGGCTTGCAATTCTTCTTTAGTATCCAACCACTCTAAAGTAGGTTGACCTGTTGCAATTGGAGTACCATTAGCAATTTCACCGTAATGAAATACCGTACTTCCATTGTGTGCTAAATAAAAGCAATCTTTTGGTGCGTTTGTGGTATGTGACATTTTTATATTTTATGTGTTATGTTTTTAATATTGTTTTATTATAAATTGGTTATAGTCCATCCTTTTCCTTGTAAAGTAGAGATAGCAGCACTTACACCTGGGTCTGAAGATAATCCTAAGTTGCTAATATAAACAAAAGTTGTAGGATTAGCAGATAAATATATAGGGAAATTAGAACTAAGATTATTTCCATCTAAACTTAAATTATCAGGAGTATTAATATCATTAGCCATAGAAATAATCCAATCTCCTATAACACTAGCATCTGATAGCAAGGATTCTGCGAACATACCAGTGAAAGAAAAGCTAGTAACAGTTGGATCAAATACCCACCCATCAAACCAAGAAGTTACTGGAACACGGTTGGGTAATGTGTATCCAGCAGTTGCAGGAGATGGTGTGTCACTTATTCTGTTGAGTGTATTTGAAAGACCTGTAAATGATGATAAATTCCAATTTTGCCATCCTGTAAATTGCCCCAAACTTGCCTTAGCTGCAAAGACACCTAAATGATTAACGTTACTCACATCCCAATTTGAAAGATCTGAACTTAAATAGGTATTATATGCACTAAAAAATCTGAGCTGAGTGACATTACTTACATCCCAAGTACTAATATCTGCATTAAAACCAGAAGCTTTACCGTTAGTAGCATTATTCATGTTTCCAACGGGTCCAAACATTCCATTAAGATGATCTGTGGGTTTAGCAACCCAATTAGGTAAAGGAATTTGGATACCTGTTGGAGGAGATGCTGCAAACAACCCATTCCATTCTATTGTAGTATGATCAATTTTTTCAATAGAAATTACAGGAATTGAGAAAAATTTCACTGTTGAAGCCCCAGGCCCCTTAATTTTTATCTGATATTGACCATCAGTAGCATAATCGTGTCTAAAAGAACCAAATGGGTAGAAAGTCAAATTCCATTGAAAGTTATATTCTGAAAGAGTTTCAACAGTTCCATCACCCCAATCAACTGTAATTTCTCCTCCTGAGGTGGGGGTAAGTGTCATCCTGAAATCAGGAATTCCTGAGTTAGAAATACATACTGCTGTTGAGGGTAGAGATACTGTTGCCCCATAGCCGTCATCCCATGCTTCAGCATAGCTATAGTTGGTATCAACGGTAAATTCAAGATCCCATTCTCCACCTCCACCACCACCACCTCCGGTGCTAGGTGCAGGGCCACCTGCAGCTCCTGCTGCAGCGGTGCTTACTGTACTTGTAGTGTTTAGGGTTTGGAAATAACTCTCAAACAATAACTGTTCTTTGAGGTACTTTTGCCTTGCCTCCATAATAGTGAGACCTACATTATCTTTTCTTTTTAGAAACGATTGCCAAGTTCCGGGTCCTTCGTGTGGTATAAACATGTTTTTAATTATAAATATAATATTTTACTTTTCCAAGTTAACTAGTTAATCTGGTTGCCTGTCTTTATAGAAATCAGCTACCGCTTGAGCTTCTTCTTCGTTTCCAAGTTGGAGTTGTTTAACGTAGTATTTAAGATCATTTATTGTTACAGGCTTACCCCCACTAGGCATCCAAATACCCTGCCCAGCCATTCTAGTACGATTATAAGGCTCACCAATACGATCCATTGATCTGCTATGACCTATTATAGCATTTAATTCTATTTCCCCTTCATCATCATATGATACTGTTATACGTTGGGTCATATCTCCATAAGGCTTTTCATCTCCTGGCTTAGATTGGGTGTAGATATTTACTTTATTATTTTTGGGATTATAACCAGCAGGTAATACTAATACACCTAATTTAGATTCTAAATCGTTAACTATATCTTGTAGTATTTCCTCAGAAGAGGGCATACCCTCAACTACAAATTTTCTCCACTTACCTTCGAATTGAAATTCCTTCATCGTACAAATACGTTTGCTTTCTCTTCAGCTGAAGGGAGTTTTTTTAACTGAGATTGGTCGAATTCGATTTTTTCACCATCAGGTATTGTTACAACAGAAATTGCTTGGAGGTTTTTACCAAACATTCTACGAATATCTACTACTTCCATTGGTGATTTTTTAGGATCATTTCTAAGATATACAAAATCACCTACTTTAAATCCACCTCCCCCAATTATTTCATCTAATACTTCATCATTAGTTTTTTTACCTTCACCCATTGCAGGTGAACCACTACCTAATCCTAATGCTTTAGCTAAAGATTTTGCTTTACTTTTTACACTGTCACCTGTTGATTTGTATAAATCTTTAAGAGTACCTTTTAAATCTATATCTACAGTCCCATCAGCTACAGATGCTAAAACAGCTGCTATAGGGAGGCCTAAAATTCCTGCTAACATATAAAGCCCATTAACAGCTTCAGCTCCATATTGTCCTACTAATTCAGCTGCTACTTCATCTAATTTTTCTTTTTCTTCTGCTAAGCTATCAAAGTAGTCAGCTGAAGCATCCAAGTCCTCAGCATCAATTTCTTCTGCTTCAGGATTAATAAGTGAATCTTCACCCTCTTCAACAAATGAAGGATTAGGACCTAATGCTGGATCTGGTGTTAAGTCCTCAATTCCAGGACCTTCAATCCCACCATCATCCATTAACTGATGTTCTAAACCCAACATTTTCATTGCTTCTACAAAGTAGAAGTCAAATAATTCTTTATCATCTTCTCTCAACCCATCTTCCATTCCATCAATTAAAGATTCAGTACGAGCATTGTCAGGGAGATCAGCCATTAAAGGTCTAATATAAGCATAACGATCTTCTATATCGTTACCGAAGTTACCATCAGCAACTACTGCTTCTTCAATTATAAATTGTCTCCACTTGGATAAGTTAAATTCTTTCATTTTTATATTTTTAAAGGGGATGATACCAGGGTTTTATCCAGTACTCCCAAACACATTTTTTAAATTTATTCTTCTTCTTTACCTTCACCCAAATCATCTTCGAAGTGTATTTGTAAGTCTGTAAGTGCTTGTTCTAACTCGTCAGAAGCATTTGAAGCTCTAAATAAAATTTCAGCTTCTTCGCTTCCATCGCCTTTTCCTGCTTCTCCTACCATATCCATCATATCTTCAATGTCAGCGTTGATAAGATTGTTTCTCTCAACATTGCGTGATGCAATAGTAGGTAATGCTTTCTTGAGGTTAGGTTTAGCTTCATTGATTACTTCATCAAGTGCTGCATCATTTTGTTCTTTCCAGGTATCATATATTGTCAACTCACTTTTTTTATTTTTCTTGGCAAAGTTCCTCTCTTGTTTGTATTTAGCTTTTTTTTCTAACTCTTTTATAATCTCATTAAGCCCCGGCAACATATTCCCAAGCTTCATAAAATCATTTTCACCCCTCTCCCACTCTATCGCAACCTTTGATAAAATTTTATCCGTTTTGCCATCCACCCAATGTTTAAAAAGTCTTCTATATATAGAATTAGGATTTTTAGTCATATCATTAAATTCCTTATCTAGATATTTTCCATAATATTCATCCTTTGTTTTACCATCATTATCCCACCTTTTAAGATTTCGGATCAAATTTTCTATATCGGAAATTATCATCTGTGTACCCAAAATATCCTCATCAGAATCAATTTCAAAATCACGGTCATTTGACCATTCGTTAATATTGATCATTTCATCAAGTGCTGCATCATTTACATCCAATCCATCATCTTCAAATGGTTCATAATCATATGTTTTCTGAACCTCTCCAGATTCAGCATCCATTACATTAGAATACAATTCAGCTACTCCTGAGCTAAGTTTGTTGTGTAATTCTTTACTGATTACTCCTTCATCAAATAATTCTTCAACAAAGGCTGAAAAGTCAAGTGCCATTTCACCCCTTTTAGAGCGGTTTTTCTTACCCATTCCAAACAATTCATCAACATTTTCTTTACCTTCGTTGATAAACTGTCTAAAGTTGTTTAATTCTTTCATTTTTAATGTTGTTTATTGATAAATATGCGGATTAAACGTTTCCTGCCATAGTTTTTGTTATTCTTTTACCACCAATTGTACGAGTATACCACCCATTACCTGGGTATTTACCTGTTGGATGTTTTCCATGCCATTCTAGGTCTTTTTTATTTAAAATGGTTCTTACCTTTTCCTCATCATCAATTATAGGTACTCCTCCTCTATCAACAAATACCCTATAAGCATCACCACTTACCTCAACATAGTTACCAGGTGAGTTAAGTTCACCTGATTTTTTAATAAGTAGGTTTTTAATATTAGGTCTTTCACCATCGTGCCCAAATCCAGTATGTTTAACACCAAATGGTGTTTTCTTACCAAAATAGACGACGTCCAAATCAGGATCATCGTCTAAATCAGCTGCTCTCCAAAATTCTAATTCAGGATCTAAAACATCATCAGGAGACTTAAATTTTACATGACCTCCAATATCTTTATAGGCATTATCTATTAGACTAAATAAGTCTTGTTTAGCTTGTTCTACTTCCTTATCATCTAAAGGGATATACTTACCTTTGGGATACTCTTCAAAGAGTAAATCTACCAGTTTAATCATACCGATAAATATTACTCAACTTCTTCAGGAACGACCAATTCAATTATCTCAACAAACTTTTCAAATGGCGTGCGATGACCCATACCTTCAACAGGCATAATTGCCAATTTCTCGTCGTTTTTCAGCATGTTATACGTTGTTGTAGGGTCAATAACGTCATCATCCATCCCCAACACACAAACCCCGTCAATGGGTTTTTCACCGCAAACAACACCATAAGGATTAAATGAACGAGAATGCAAAGCAGGGTTAAACATAATAACTGGTGTACCTAATGTAGTTCCTATTGCATGAGCAAAATAACCTCCCATAGAAGAACCAATAATCATGTCAAATTCCTCAGCAATACACAAATCAAGGATTTCTTCGTAAGCGTCTGGATCTTCATAATCAATTTTAGGAGCATAATAATTTGTGAATCGATCTTTCAAATACTCCATTTTTGGACCCTCAGGCAAACTTTCTAAACCATGTAAATATAAAACGTTCATCTCTCAATCATTTACGTGTGAATATACGAACAAATTTTCTCAATTCAAAATCATTAACACATCTTCTTTCGAAGCAATCAATGATTCCTTACTACATTCTGCAATAAGTTGAGCGTCAGGGTGAATTAACCCATAAATTTCACGCTCACTTGGTGACATTTCGCTAAGTTCGCGAAGTTCCCTCAACATCTCGATGATATCCTCCATATCCATGGAGAAAATCAAATCTCTCATTAATTTATCCATTAGAATGGCAATTCTTCAGTTTCCTTAACAGGTTCAGGGTTTTCTTTCATCTCCTCAATTTGAACTATTTTCCCAAACTCAAGAAATTTATAATGAAGGGTTTGAGTCATTACTTTACCTAACCAAAACCTCTTAACAACCATTCCTTTCCCATTTTTCATAGGAGTAACACTACCCATAAACGAACCAAACAATCCAGTTTCATATAATGAATAATTAAATTGCTCTTCACGAAAATGATCACGGGAAACTTCTAGTTCATAATTCTTTTGAATATAACCATATCTTCCAGTATCTGGAATGGAGAATCGGATTTGGGCTTTTTCCAACTCATTATTATTAGCAAGCAACTCTTGAGCTTCTTTAATTTTTTCTACAAACATCTTTAATTGGATTTAAATTAAACAATACGCCCGCAACCGGACTCTGTAAATATACGAACGAAAGGACGAAGCCCCACGCATCAGCGTGAAGCTTCTTCAATTTGCACAAGAGCTCTTCGAGGATCCTCATGTGGAGGGCAACTTGCCAAACATCCAATCATACGAGCAACACAATCAGAAGAACACCAACCAAACACTTGATCATTATGTCCACCTTGAGCCTCTAGTTTCCAAACATCCTCAACAGTTCGATTAAGCTCATCCATTGGAACCGACTCAAACATGGGGTTACCACTTCGATCCCAAATTTTCACCTCAGCAAACTTACTACCCCAAACGTATTGACCTCGAGGATCTTCCTTTGAGTAACGGATATCATTCTCAACGTACATACCTGGACCAAATGCAACGCTAATTCTAAAACCATTAACATTCAACTGGAAATTACTATTATTAGCACAAGTAAAATCAGGATCCACAGTATTAGCTACTTCACCAGCTGTTTTAAATTTCAAATCTTCCATTACTTCAATTTTCTACATTGGTAAAACATAATCGCTGTAACAGCAATCGTTGTCAAAAGTGCCTGAAAGTCAATAAATTGATAAATCATTTATTTTTTATTTACGGTAGAGTTAATAAGCAAACTAACAACAGCAAGCGTGGCTGCCATACAAACGTCAGCCAACAAGCTGATCCAAATTGGGCTGAGAACCAATCCCCAGCTCCAATCAATATAACCAAACAATTTGGCAGCTACAAAAATCAAAGTCAAAACTTCGACAACCGGGAAATCACACCCTTTTTCTGTTTCGTTTTTCATCATATCATCAATCATTACCCCATAAAGATACGAAAGGGTCCTCCGGATTCCAAAATCTCATATGACTTTAATATGACGCCTTTTTCTTAGAGTCCTTAAAATCTAATACGAATCCTACTAATACCAATAAATTCATCCCTACCGAAGCTATAATCTCGTGAAGATCTTTATAAATATTTACACTTAAGTGTACGTGCCCTACAATCCAAAACGGAATAGCTAAATTTTGGGAAATCCAAATTAAAGTAAATTTAATTAAATCCCTCATACTTATTTTTCGGACTGTTTGTTTAATACATCAAATTCCTCACTACTCACTCCATTCATTAGCATATAGGTTTTAAAATCTATATCTCCCAATTTCATGTGCTTATTAAACCCATTTAACCAACGAGTTTTGTATATTACAAATTCTTCTAGCGTCATTCCAGTATTAATTTATAAGAATCTTTATCATACCCAAATTTATCAAATATCCATTTTTGATTCTCATATATCAAAGAAGCATTTTCGTTTAAATCCTCTATCCAAATAGGATCATACGTAGATTTATAAAAATTAGTTGCAAATTCTGCTTCAGGATCAATTTTCCCTTTTTGATAATCATTTTGTATAAAAGGAACCTTTAATAAATCCTCCCCAATACATTCAGTTCTCACCCAATAAGAAACTTTATCGGGTAAATCCCCCCAATTAGAAAGATAAAACAAACTCTTTAATACAACTTGAGAAGTAGGCTTTTCTACCCTTTTATTTTCATATAAATTATTCTGCCAACTCCAAGTACTTAGGTACCTAAAATAAGGATTCCTTACAGTCATTATTATATCATATCCTTCCTTCCCTTCAGGAATATGGGTAGTATGCTCTAAACTATTTTTCCCCTTACTTCCTACTAACCCATAATTACGTGTTAAAAACGCCCCAATGGCTCTAGTAGCTTGCCTGGGAGGTGAACAAAATAAGGTTCTATGTTTCTCTATAATATTCATTTCTTAAACCTATCCATTTTTTTCTTCTGTTTTTCTTCCCAGAATTCAACCAGCTGGATCATGTAAAGTACGGCTCCTAAAGCACATACTACTGCTAAAAACATTTTAATCATTTTAAAAGTTCTTTAAAGAAGTGATACACAAAAATTAACAGCATTACAGGCCACAAAATAATTAGTGCGGCTCGCTCTTTAGAGTCAACATTGTCTCCTCCGTATCTTGTCATTGATTCGATCCACAGTCCTATTAGTAGACCACATAATAAGTAGTAGATAGTGTAATTTAAAATCATTGTTGGTTCGTATATATGGATTAAAGGGGAGGGGTGTGTTGTTAAAAGCTTGTTTTTTTAGCGTATAAATGAACAACATCCCATCCCTTATGGATGTGTTCATACTTAGTATTAAAGCCATTTACGTTAAATTTTTCAAGTATTTTTAAAAAACTCCACAAATAATCAGCTTTTTGTTCACAATTTACGTTTGAATTGAAATATTGAGTATGAAATTCTATTGCCCATTTATCTACTTTTTTTATATCCTCTACCTTAATTTTATCAAATAGCTCCCATTCTGCTCCTTCAATATCAACTTTAACAAAATTAATTTTTTCTATTTGGTGTTGGTTTAATATTTTAGCTAAATCAACATCATTTTCACCCCCACCTACAGTTCCTAATGTAAGTTTAGCTCTATCATCTAAAATATTTTTTGTATAATAATTGTAGTAGAGGGTATCACATTCATACGCTAATACTTGGGAAGCTCCCATATCAAAAGCATATTGTGTAAAAATACCTACATTAGCCCCACAATCTAATACTATATCTCCTTCCTCAATTTGAACATCAAATCTATTATATTCATTCTCAGAATAAATTTCTTTTTGGAAATTTTTGGTTAATCCCTCTTGTCCAGGGGGGCACTTAAATGTTTTAGTACTCATCATCACCGTACTCATCATAACTGTCTTTGTAGGTAATCATACAATCATCATCACTACCATATACATCTCCAAAATTATCTTGGAAATCTACATCAATGCCTTGCTTACGCAATTCTTCTCGCATTTCACGCTCAATTTGAGCTTGTGTTTTTTTAGATTTGTTCATAAGGTCGTCGTTTAAATTCACGTGGATCATTATTGTTTACAAATGCTACTTTATTTTGTTGATATTTTGTTGTATTAATTTTCTTGTTGGTACCAAATAGATACGTAGGTCCATTGTATTCTTCATAATACGAAGTTCTTTCTTCGCTTCCAAGTTTACCTTCAAATTTTAATATTCTTCGTTTGCCTACCCAACTTCTAAATTCATTTGCTGTTGTTCTAAACCAATCTTCTAGATTAGGAACATATACTTCACAGCATAAGTGTTCGGGAAAATCAAATTTGAGCTTTACAGTATGCCCTTTTTTCTCAGACATTCAATTGTGTTTTTTGTTGATGTATGTAAGATACCAATTCCTCCTGCCTCTTCCCACCTTTTAATGATATCTTTTCGATCATCAATTAAAATATGGTTTGGAGCAGCAAATTTTTGTTTGTTTTTAGAATACTCTAAATTCAATTTAACTCCTAGTTTGTGATTACGAACCCACAAACGTTTTCCTAAACGTGATGTTTCACTACGTGAAGGTGAGGAAAGTAATTCAACTTCATAGTTGGAAGTAATGTGTTCGAATAATTCCTTACCATCTTCCATCCACTTCATTCCTACCCAAAATCCTACTCCTCGTTCGTCAATTTCCTTCCAGAACTCATCCAATCCATTTTTATCAATGAATTGTTTTGGTTTCCAAGGTGAGATACTTTCAGTAAACTGCTTGTCAAAGTCAACAAGCACTCCATCCATATCACAATAGATCTTGTACTTCAACTCGTTCGATTTTGTAGGTATGTCCGTATTTGATGTTTCGGAACTGGGCATTGTTGTAAATTGGTTTTGCTTCATCTATGTTTTCACTAAAATGTGGGTATCCTCCTCTTAATCCAGCAAACACTCTAGCAAATTCGTCTAAAACGTAAAATGGGTGTTTGCGTTCTGCTTCGATTTCTAGATCAATATCAGTATTACAACGCATTAAGTTCTCGTTCAATTTCTTCAGTAGCGAAATCAATTTGGTTGAGTTCGTCTGCTACATCAGGATCCAAACCCCCAGCATTGTACTGCTTTAAATTATGGAGAGCCATTTTAATATTCTCCATATTGGCCTTAATTACTTCAATCATTGCTTCGTTCATGCTAACATCAAATTATTGTTTTCTAAAAAATACCAAAATCGTTCGAGCCAAAGCCCGATTCGAACTCCTTCGAGTTCATCATCCATACCCAAACCCTCTTCTTGAGCTTCAGCAGCCATTACGATTCCGTAATCGGCTAGGTCACGTGCTTCATCAACACGACCTTGTTTGAGCACTTCACGTGCTTGAGCGTAAACGCTGTCGATTGTAACTTTTTTCATGATGTAAATATACGATGAAAAAATCGAGATTCCAAAAATCTTCGCTGAAAAAGTGTGAAAACTTTTAGGTTTTATTTTGGTTCGATTGGTGATTTGCCAAATCTGCTTGCATAAGCATTATAATATTGCAATAGATTAGAAGCTTTGGTTATTGAATTATCTACGTACATAGACATAATACTTATCCCCCCATTAAAAAAATTAGTAGCGCCTCCAAAACTTCCTAGAATAACAGAGCGGGTTGAGGTAATACTTGTTATATTAGATCCTCGGATTCTAGAAGAAAAGTTACTCCCATTTATACTAAGAGCATCTGTGTTACTACTACAGGCTATACTAATAAGGTTCCAGTCGTTTAAATTAAGAGTTGGGTCACCTATTTGGTCAAATTTTGTGATATTACCCGCAACTGTTACAAATACCGTATTACCAGATATGCCTACTTCAAACTCATCGTTTCCTGAACCGGGTGCTTTACTAAATATTCTAGTATTATCCGCCTGACTACCACTAAGGTAAACCCAAAAATTAAGGCTAAATGGGCTTCTAAATGCAGCGGGAACTGTAAAATCTGTGTCTATATATTCATTCCTACTACTTTCAAAGTCTATATAACCTCCATTATCTTCTGAATACCTACTACCCGAAGATAAGGCAGGAAATAACTCCCCTGAGATGCTATCATTTAGAGTATATATGTGTTCACTACTACTAGCAAAGCAGGGAGTAAATCCTGCATCAAAATGGAATTTTAATCTATTATTGATATAAAAAGGTTCAATATCTTTATTAACTACACAAACATTATTTGTAAAACTGGCAGTTTGGAGTAGTTGAGCAAATTCCTTTTCTTTTTTTCTTGCTACAAAACCTTTAATTTTTAGATAAGTTATTAATTCAGTTTTATTTGGGAAAGCTCTAACAGTAGTAGTTGTAGGAGCATCTCCTGAATATACTACATACTGTCCACTAGGAGGAGTTAAGCCTGTATAAAAACCTGAAACATTGCTAGGTCCATAATCTCCAACTGTTCCTATATGGAAGTTTCCATTAGAAACTGAGGGGCGATTTGGTTTGGTTGGATTAAACTGTATAGGATTCATTTATGTTTTTGGTGATAAATATCACATAGGGATGACTTTAAATTGAGATACATGATCTTCATTTATGTCAACAACAAGATTTCCTTTTTTGTCATAGTATTCCCCTTTACTTAAAGGCAAAGTAAAATATTGAGGATGAGATGTTGGTGATGCATTAATAGTATTATCCTTATAAGTAAAAATAAGATCTTCTAGTGGTGGAGGAGTGTCATATTCAAACCATAAAAGTAAAAGATCTTTTTCTTTCCATTCATAAAATCTACATGCTTTATCCTCTATACTGGATTCTATAGATGCAATTTTACCTTTAACATTAAGCTTAATTCTATTAAATTCTATACCACTTTTATCTACCATCCATGAAAAAAAAGGCTCGCAATACCATCCTTCTCTGATTCCTGGAGGGTTGTTGCTTTTATAAAAGTGGAGATCTTTATCTGCCATAGATATAAAATCTTTAACGTTAAAGCAATAAAAATTAGTAGCATAACCATCTATTTTATAGTTATTTCCCCATTCTAAAACTAAATTAGGGTTAGATTTAAGCTTATCTAAGATAACTTGAAAAGAATCATTAGAAAATTCTATATCATAATTTATGTGAATAGCATTATCATATCCTAAGCTTTCAGCGAGTTTAAATCCTCTATAAGCTTGTAATAAATGGGCATAACCATAATCAAAAAGTACAACATTAGTCTTAAATTTAGAATCAAAAGGAAGTTGAGTCCAAATATGCATCATCCTATTTATTTTAGGATTTTCTTTTGTATAAAGAACCCAATCTGATTTTTCTTGTATTAATTCGGGTATTTTATAATTACCTACAAAAATAATAGGTAAATTTTTATCTTTAAGAAAATCTAATAAATCTAAAGCAACTTGTTCTTTACCAGAATCGTTTAGATGAGAAGTAATAATAATACAAGAAGTCATTACAAATTTTTAGGGGATACTGCTTCAAGTGAATCTAATAATTGACTTACATTTGTAATTGAGTCAATCTCAAATGGTAAATCATTTGCATCTTGTGGTAAGCCCATAATTTGGACTTTATTTTTACTTTGCTGACATGAAATTAGACCTACTATTACTAGTGTTAAAAATAACTTTTTCATTTTAATTAATTATTTTTACGAGATTGTTTCCAATGATCATTGTATCCATAAGTTTGGGGGCAATAAGTACTGCCTTTTCCAGGAGCTGAATGACGAGCATTTACTCGTCGTGCTTTAGCTTCACGATGCATAGTACATGATGATAAAAATAGAGCACATAAACTAAACGCGATTAATTTTTTCATTTTGTTTTAATTTTAATAATAATATACCAAACGCCATTGACAAAATCAAGCCTACTGGGCCAAAGTCAATAGGAATGTTGTTACAACAATTATAACAGGCATTGTTTGGATTGTTACACCATCCTGGAGGATTAGGGTCATAACAGGGAGTACAGTCCTCTCCTCCTCCTCCACCTCCACCTCCATTTCCACCACCAGGAGGCATTACGTTTCCGTAGTTGGTTAAGTAGGGATTGTCTTGAAATGCCCTGTCGGGCATATATTGATTTCCTTGCATTTCATTCTAACAGTTTACTTATAATAAATATAGCTCTCCCTCTTGGGCTCGAACCAAGGACCCTCTGATTAACAGTCAGATGCTCTAACCAACTGAGCTAAGGGAGAGTGCGCAGTCTTCAGCTATTTTGTTTTTCTAACCAATGTAATTCAGCATGACAGTTACGACATATTGGATCACATTTAGCTATTTCCTCATACAATCTTTTATTAGATTTACCAATTAAATCAGATACAGTAGCTAATTTGGTTGAGGGGTCTCTGTGGTGCCAATCTAGAACGTAATGTCTGTTGTCACCACATTTAACACATTTATGTTGTTTTTTAAATTCTATGTATTTTTCTATTTTTTTTATTCGAAGTTCCTCATTTTTAATTAATTGAGTTTCTCGATTTTCATTATACCACTTTCGATGTTCTTTTTTAGTACACTCACGACATGCTCTTTGTTTACCATCTTTTTCTCTTTTATTGTTATTAAAGGCATTTAATGGTTTTTCTTGTTTACAGCGTTGACATTGTTTCATGGTCATAAATATATGACTTTTACCAAAAACACATCATTAAAAGTGATCCCTGTCGGATTCGAACCGACGACTTTCTCATTAAAAGTGAGATGCTCTAACCAGCTGAGCTAAGAGATCAGATCCGCACCCCCGAAGGGGTACTTGTAGTGTCAGACTACCAACTGGATATTTTGTTTCGTACAAAATAGTCTAAAGACGCTACACTTAAGTAGATTTCCTAGGCCCGTGAGTGGTTAGCCTCCGACCAGGTGTTGTGCTGCTACCAAACCAACTCACACAACAGGTGTCGTCTGGGTGGGGATTGAACCCACATGTAACCAATTACGGTTTCAACTGCGTATAAGGCAGAGCCGATACCAGACAATATTAAGTGCACCTGCTTGGACTCGAACCAAGGACCCCTGAATTATGAGTTCAACGCTCTAACCAACTGAGCTACAAGTGCATGTCAAAGAACAAAAAGTACCCCCGTTGAGACTCGAACTCAAACTCTACGCATTAGAAGTGCGTTGCTTTATCCAGTTAAGCTACAGGGGCATGTTTTAGTAGCCGGAGCGGGACTCGAACCCGCACTCCCGTGTTTGGGAAACAGTGTTTAAGACTGTCGAGTATACCAATTTCTCCATCCGGCCATATTATATCTTTTATTGAATATACGAAGTATCTACTAAATCACCAACCATAGCAAAACGATCTTCATACATTTCGTTAAATTGTTCTTCAGTCATCATTTCTTTCTTTTGATTAAATATACGAACGAATTTTCAAAATCCCACACCTTTATGCAAAGGATTTTAAATGCTTACACATTCCATCTTTTGCTCTCCACTTACCTGGGCAATTGCAGTACATTTTTACTTCACCTGAAGGGTAGGTAGTGCGAGTTGCTTTATAGGTAATTGTTGGATCGCTCTTTGAAGCAAATGTTTTTTCTTCCTTAACTGGTTTTTTTACTTCTGGTTTGATGTGGAAAACATCTTCAAGAGTAGTATCAGCATGGACTTCTTTCCATGTAGGGATAATATATTTTTTATCTCCAATGTTAACTAATGCCGGTGGCATCCAATGCTCATGTTCATACATAACTCTTTGAATTGAATAAAATTTCGTTTTACCATCAGGAATGATAGTAAATTGAGATGATTCTTGGCTTACGGTTTGGGTAACGCCATCTTTAGTAATTTTGAAAATAGCCATTCCTGTAACTTTCGTCGTAAATATACGAACCAATTTTCGTTTTCCCCCGCTTCTAATACGACAGGTTTGTGAAAAGATTTACCTTCACGATTAAGTTGTTGTTCAAGAGATAACATTAAACACATTTGTTTAAATGCTACAGGGTTGTAGGTTGCTATAAACACCAAATCCTTTTCAGGTAAGGTGTTTATAGCTTCCTCAACACTTATAGGCTCTTGATCAAATTCCATATTGTGAAAAATCTAAATCTTCGTCATCAACAAATGGAATTTCAGTAGGTCGTTTACGGCGTTTTTTCTTACGCTCCTTATACTTAGGGTATTCGTTTTCCATAAAACGATCCCATTCCTTAAACTGCTGATAGCGTTGTTGCATACTATTCTTGCTCATCGTCCTTGTCCTTTATAGGCTTTTTTATAATTACGTGAATTTTTGTTTTTACTGGATTTTGTTTTAGAGTGAACTCCAGGTCGTTTCACTGAATTGTTACCTTGGGCAAATTCAAAGGCATTAATTTTTCTTGCCATTCTTTGATTTTAAATAATTTATAGCTTCAATAATTTTTTGACAACCTTCATATGCCTCTTCATTTTCATAATGAATGAGGTTTGTTTCTAATGTTTTAATAAATTGGTCTGTTTCAACTGAGAGTGTATAGATATCACCTTTGCTTTCTACTTCTACTTCAAATATTGGTAGTTTATTTCTTTTAGTATCTATATTATCTAATATTGTTTCTACTATTGTTTGTGAAATAGTGAATTTTTGGGTTAAAGCCATTTTGAGCCATTCATCATAGCTATTTACTTGTATTTTCTTTACGTAAACCACCTCAAAATAAGTCTAGAAATTTATCGTTTATGTTCTTTTCCTTAAATTTACGCATCTTTTCATCGTTCTCCAAGGTTTTTGTGGCAAGTTTTTCAAGATGTTTATTTTTTTGAGTTTGATAATCATCTACTAACTTTTGATGTTTACGCTTTTTCATATTTAAAGTATTTAACAACAAAATCACTATAATTATCTCCTTTAGGAGGATTAGGTTGGAAATGATTATTAATAATCACATTCATTTTCTTACCCTTAAAGTACTTAAGTTGTTCAGGATTAGTTATTTGTCTAACAACATAACCATTATGTTTTATTTCTATAATATCTTCAGTCCATAAACATGAGTATTTAAGAAATTTTTTAGCAGGATTATCAAACCCACAAAACCCAGTTCTAGGTTTTAAATTAACTGCTTTATTATTAGAAGAGTTAGTGTGAGTCCAAATATTAGAAGGGATATTCCACCACCCTAATGGGTTAAATCTGTTGAATTTTAAATATCCTGTTCGGTTATCGGTATAACCTTCAAATACATCAATTTCGGGGGGCCAAGGACTACTCCACATCCAAAATGCAGGCCAAAGTTTTTTACCTGTTGGGAGTTTAGCTTCAATCTCAAAATATCCATACCCAAAATCTCTTACACTTGACACTAAACCTACTCCATAATTAGAAGTGATGGATTTATTGTCAAGTGTAAAGTCCTTAGGATTTTTAAATGTTTCTAAATGTAAGTATTTTTTATCATCAACCTTTACTCTTTCTTCATCATACCAACACCAAGATTTGTCTTTATGTATTTCACCCCATCTTTCCTGGGTAATCCATCTGTATCCTGACCAGTTTAGTGTTTTCATATTCTAGAAATTAAATCTAATTCGTTGTCGTCTTCTAATCCAAGTTCTTTTAGACGTTGTAAGTGGTAGTCATCAATTTTCCAATCTACTTTACTTTCATACACGGTTTTATGTTCTTCCATTCCTTGGATTTGTCTATCACTAAATATATTTCCAACTTGCAGAAAATAACAATTATAACAAAGGAGTTCTACGTTATCTAATTTATAATTCTTTTTTTCTCCATCTTTAAAGTTCATAATTAAAGGAACTTTATAATCTAGCACTCTTCTTTCACTAAATTTACAGTTGCTACAGCATTCATCTAAATACCCTTCAGCTATTAATTTATCCTTAATTTTAGCAGCATCAAAGTGGGAAGGATCGATTCTACCCTCAATTATATCTACTATTGCAGGTGTTTTTTTACCTCCATTTAAGAACTTGGGGATACCTTTGCCTGATTGGTTTTTATGTTGCTCAAAGATATTTTCATAACCTTCTTCAGTGGCATCATAGTTTTTAGCCCATTTCTTATAGTGAATATAAGAAACACCTAAGTATCTTGCCGCAGCGCGGTTTGATTTAGTTTTATTAACTGCTGCTCTAATTTGTTCAGCTGATAGTGGTTTTGCTTTAGGCATATCAGTTATTTAACATCATTTGGTCTGTGAGATACAACAAGTATTCCCACAAATCCTCCGAATTAGCCATTAAATGTTCCTCACCATCTACATCAACAAAAGGTATAAGTTTATCTTCTTCATCATATCTAGAATAGATGTAAAATAAAATAGCTTCTGAAGCAGCAGGGGCGAAACTAAAGTGTATTATACCTTCAATTACTTTAAAAAAATCATCATCGTAGGTTGAAAAGTCAAGCCCCATTTCATCTTCTAGATGGTTTTGGCGTTTCCAAACTTTTTCAAATAAATCTATAGTAGCAAGAAATTCTGATTTTAGTTTATCCTCTTCAGTATCATGGATAACACTCATTTCAAGGGAAGAACCTAGAATTTTCTCAATTACCTCTTTTAGTTCCTTTCTTTGTTTCATTAACCTTTCCTTTTAACTTAATTAACTCAGCACACTTATCATAATCTTCTTTAGCTTCATAAAACTTTATAGTTTTATCTATAACTTTAGGAAAATTAGATTTTTTTAATAAGAGAAAACAATCTAAATTAGTAATTGAGAATAGTTTAACTTCGTTATCTTTTATTTTTAAAGATTCCTCTATTACTTTTATAGATTCATCTAACAACAATTGATGGAAATCTTCACTTTCAACTAATTCATTAAGTTCTTCCTTATGATCATAAAGTATTTCTAATGAAAGAATTTCTCGCTCTTTTTTCTTCCTACCCATGGTTATAAATATTTAAAAATCTAGTAACTTCGAGTTATTAATGGGGTTATGTTTAGCTAATTGCCCCCACTTATTAGTAAAAAATTGGTGAGCCAATTGTTCTTTATGGTTAGATTCAGCATTTTGTTCTGGAGTTTTACGTGTAGATACTCCTGCAAAATGGTAAAAATGTTTATATACACGTATCATTTCATACCCAGCATATTCACATTTAAGGAAAAAGTCCCAATCTACCACATGGGGAGAAGGGTACATAATATCCCAACCTCCAACTGCTAAGTAATCAGGTTTATACATAGCAAAAGGTAAAGTTGAACCTGTTTTATCTGGGGTTTGAGTTAGAGTCTGTTCATACTCCCAGAATTTATTTAAGTCAAATTCCTCTACATTTTTACCTAAATCCTTAATATGGAATTGTTTAAACATAGAAGGTTTAGGTTCAATTTGGTTTGGAGTAATTACTTTACCTTTATTTAGGTGTTTTTCTAATTCAACATCCCAATTTTGAGGAAAAACATTATCATCATTTACTACTAAAATATAATTATTTGATGAGTTGTAAACTCCCCAATTAGTAGCTACAGATAATCCTTGGTTATTACCTAAATCAAGTACATTTACTTCTGGGTATTTGTCTAGTATGGATTTATTTAAATCATAGTAACCATCTGTTACAACTATAATTTCGTTATTATTTTTCTGTCCCTTAAGAGCAGATTCAAGACATAAATCTAAATATTCAGGAGATTTATAAGTAGGTATAATTACTGATATCATGAATTTATTTGTTGCCAGTTAATAGTAGGAGAGAGTAATCCTTCCATACAGTGAGTAGATAAACCAGGTATGGGAGTTAAAACAAATCTATTTTTAGTTTGGGTTAATTGTAAAAATTTGTTGTGGTCTCCTACTATTGTAGTGTGGTCAATAAAATCTTCTTCAAATATATCTTTTGAGATTATAAAACTACCACAAGTGCTAGGAGTTGTTCTCCAATGATGCTTACTTGTAGTAAATATTTTAGAGGTTAAATTTTCATACATAGGTAAAAAATACTTATCATTATGGTCATAAAGGGATACATAATGTAATCCTTGATAGGTCTCAAATAAATTTGTTACAATTTCAACCCAATCATCAACATGAAGGTAATCATTTTCTAGAAAATAAATTAAATCAGTATTAGGTATATTAAGATTTTTTACAATATCCCAAGTTTGAAAAAATGAAGATTGGTCATTACCTGCTTTAATAGAGTGTAAAGTATAATGTTCTTTATACTTGTCTATAAAATTACTATAAACATCTCCATCCATTACTACATGGAGATCTACATTTTTATCTTTAATAGTAGAAAGTAGATTTAGAAAACATTTTTCAAAGTTAAACCATTTAGGTCTTCCTTTAAAATCATTACCTTCTATATTAAAATGTCTGTAAAATATATGGATTTTCATTTTATCTTATTTGCAGGGGTACCTACATAAACCCCAGGTTTATTTATGTCTTTTACAACACCACTATTAAGGCCAATAGTTACATTATCACATATAGTAATTTTTTCTTTAATTGTAGAATTAGTTCCCATATAAACATTATTTCCTATATTAACATTTCCTGATACTATAGCTCCTGGCATAGCACTAAAATAATTTCCTATGGTTGAATCATGTCCTATATGGTTTCCTCTATTTAATAAAGTATGTTTTCCTAATTTTATATTTGTAGTAATAATTGAATTTGCTCCTATAAAACTTCCTTCTCCTATTGTGATATTTGAAAATCTACTTAAAATAACAGTAGGGTGGATAAATGTAAAAAACTGTGTAGATGGAGGCAACTTATTTACTAATTTTTTTCTAATTTTACTATCACCTATAGCAACTAATAATTTATATTGGTTAGGATCAAATTGTGATAAGGGTAAAGTGTTTGCACATACTAAACTATCATCAACAAAACAGGGTAAATTTTCACCTATTTGAAAAAGTACTTCTCTGGCATGTCCTCCATAACCTAATAAAGCTTTTTTCATATTGATTTATTTAAATGAGGTATATCTTTATTTTTGAATTTATAATCTAAAAAATTTTCTATTTTTTCTATTAAATCTTCATCTTTTAAGTTAATCTTAAGTAGTTTATTAGTATTTTTAAAATAATTTTCAACGTCTTGATTATGTTTTAAATAAGACTCCTTAAGTATTTTTTCATTATATGGGTCATATTTGGGTGCCTCCCACGTTTTAGTTAATATTTTAAATAAAATACCTTTATAAACATATGAATCAATTTTGTGTGGATTGTGAAAATTTATAAAAATTTTTTTATAGAACCTAATTAATGAGTCATACCATTCATTTTCATCGTCTCTAACTGTTAGAATAAATTTACTATTAGGGAATTCTTTATCTAAAAATTTATAGAAATATGGTAGTGAAAATGGCACATCTTGAAAAAATGTAATATTATAATAATCATATTTTATCATGTTTGTAAAAGTATTATAATTTTCATAAAAATATGATTCTAAGTTATATTCAAATGGTTGCTGTGGTGCAACAGATATATTATTGTTAGACATTATACAAGATAATGAAGTTGTTCCAGTTTTATTATAACCTATACAAAATATTTTCATTGTTGGTAAACTTTAAACTGACTTAGGTCTGGATATGGAAGCTCCAAATCTTGATTATGTTTTTTTGTTCCGTCTAAATTATAAAATTGCCCCATTAATAGTGAACCTCTTGCTGCTAACTCAGGCATCATATAAAAATTCCAACCTAGCATGTCTAAATTATCATCATGGTATGAGCATTCTCGTCTTCCACTATATCTTGCTCTTTTAAACCAATGATAAGCTTCTAAGCTGTCAGTTAAAATAGCACCACCTTTACTCAATTTAAAATGTTTATATGGTCCTGTAAATGAAATGCATACATGTTGACCCTTTTTATACATGTCTGCTGTAAAAGTAAGTGCTGAATCCCATACATTACTACCTTTTAATTGATACATACCCTTTATAGTTTTACCTTTAACAGGTTCAAACTCTACTTTAAGTCCTGCGTGGATGATTTCACAGGGAACGGATGGGTAGGTCCTACATGGTATGCTTACTTTACCATTAATGCTTTTTTTAACATGATTTTCGTAATATAACGATAAAAACAAAGCATTAGACATATTATCTACAGTTACAACATACTTAGCTCCTGTATAATCTGCTAATTGATGTTCAAATTCATCTGTTATTTTATATACACCGTTTGCCATTTATAAAAAATTTAAATATTTTTTACCAAAGTGAGATTCAATATAGTTTTTTTCTTTTGTAGAAGTAGAATGAGCATTTAAACGTCTTTGAAATCCTTCTTCTGTTCGTTCTTTTTTATAAAAATCTATATTATATTTTTTATGTTCTTCATTATCAAAATTATATTCAGATACATCTACTATAAATCCTGGTGTTATCTTAAGAGTTCTATATCCTAAAGAATTATAGTGTCTTCCTATTTTATCTCCTATGAACTGATGGGGCCAATTTTTCATAGTATTATACCATAAAGGAAATTTATCTAATCTAAAAGCAGCATAAAATACAGTATCATATGCTTCAAAGTTATTAAAAGTAAATTTATTGTTAAAGTTAGGATCAAAAGTTTTCCCCATTGAAAAATAACCAGGGTTTCTTTCTTGTTGAAGACCTAAAGATCCTATCTTTGGGTCAGAATTAAACAATTCTAAACATTGTTCATACCAATTTTCTTCTTTAGGAAGGATCCACCCATCATTATCTAAAAGAAGAATATAATCAAAAGCATCTTCTTTAAAATAATTAGTAAGTAAAGTCCAAGCTCCTCCCACTCTTAAATTTTTATCAGGAAATATAAGCCCTAATTCATATTTATCTTGGTTTTCTTCTAACCACTCTCTAGTACCGTCAGTAGAACCATTATCACAAACTATAATTTGGGAATTTTCAGGTTTTAATTTATGTATTAATTCTACAGTACCCTGAGTGTATGATTTTCTTTCATATGATACTATATAGATTAAAAGTTTATTCATAGTTTATTATAAAATTCGTTTTGTTTTTCTTGACGCTTAATATCTTTAGGATGTTTTAAAGCTAAATCTTCCATTTCTGGGAATGGAGCATAGGTTTTAAATCCTTCTAAACGTTCATGAACTTTATTCACCCATTTAATTTCAGGGATATTTTTTAATATGCGCCATTGATAATCGGGCCAATTAACCCATCCTTTTTCATTTACATTCCACCCCCATTTTTGAATGTGTTCTTGGGTTAATCCCTTTACAGTATTAACTCTAGGAACTAAATAGACTTCATTGTGAGGATTTGATTCTATTATATTAGGAACGTTATCAGTTAACATCTCCCCTAATTGTTCATCAGCATCAACTTGAAAAATATAATCCCCAGAACAATGTTTTTTAAGATTATTTTTAAAAGTAGCGAAATCCCCATTTAATGGGAATTCCACTACCTTAAAATTAGAATAAGAATCAAATGTTTGTAATACTTGATACACACTAGGAGTAGTATTTCCTTTATCACATTGTACTACAATTTCATCTTGTTCACGTTTACGTTTAAATAAACTATTTAAGAGGGATTCTAACTCTAACCATTCATTACATACTGGTATAGCGTAGCTTATTGTCATTATTCATTTACTTCAAACATGCCAATATAATCCATAGCTTCTATAAAATCACGCTCTTTAAAATAAGAAGCGTTTTTCATATCCATTTTGTAAGTAGCATCTTCAGGAAAATTTGATTTTTCTTCTTCAGTAAGTTCTTTAGCGGGGCAAGCTACCCAATTCCAATCTTCAGTAGATTTACCTTGAATAAAAATCATTCCTTTGTTTTCAATATTAATTGTAGAAGGAATCCAATTTAATCCACTTTCATCAACATAAACTAAATCTTTGTAAAGTTCAGGGAGTACTTCTAATTGTTCTTCTAAAAATTCACTATCTTCAGTCATTAAAGTATTAGTAGTAAAACCACATCCATAACACTGGTAAACTTTATAGTCTGCTCCTAAATTGTTTTCGTAACAAGCGTCACTCCCACAGCGGGGGCATATTCCTAAATTATCCTTCTGCATTTTCTATTTTTTTAAGTTTAGGTAAATTTAATTTAGGGAGTTCTAACTTAACTTCTTTAGGAAATTCGGGCACATATTGGATAAGGTATTCCTTTAGTTGATCTACCATTTTTTCAAAACTAAATTCTGTTCGGCTTTTATATGCTTGGCGAGTTGCTTTTTCTTTATAATTTTTATAATTAGTAAATACATCTCTTATAGCCATAATTGATGCTGTATGGTCTACTCCAAACCATTGAAATTCTTTCATTAATACATCTTTTACTACTGAACTGTCATCTAATTGATGAATTTCACCTGGGAGTAAGGTAGTGAATTCTTTATTAAGAAAATCAGTGTGACCACTCCAATTTGTAGTAATAATTGGTTTTTTAGTTAAACTAAATTCTAAAAGTGGACGACCAAATCCTTCACCTTTAGTTAAATTAATCATAGCTTTAACTTTATTATGAGTATAAATTTCATTCATTTCTTCATCAGTAAACTCACCTTGAAGTAAATAAATATTAGGTAAAGTTCTAGCATCTTCTACAGAATTTCTAATTATGTCAATTCGTTTAAGAATCTCATTTCTATCCATATAAGAAGTTCCTACTGTAGAGGTTTTTAGGATTAAAGCGGGTGTTTTCTTTTTATTTTTAAATGCTTCAAAAAATAATCTTACAAGTAAACCTACATTTTTTCTATCGTGGCCTATGTTTCCTTGCATCCAATGTCCTACAAATAAGTAAGCAAAATCTTCTTCAATTTGGCTTAAATCAAAGGTTGATTTTTTAGGTTGATAAGTATCTAGATTAGCACCTTCAATTAACACTTCAATAGGTTTTTGTAGTCCATATTCTCCTACTACTTGATTAGTTTGTTGATTTCTTTGTTCAAACTTAATAGTTTCAAATATTTTTTTACTATGGGTAGATGAAGTTAATATTAAATCCATTCTATTACACCCCTCTATCCATGTAGGGTGACATCCTGTAGTTTCAATGCCGGCTGTTAATCCAATGTTAAATTTCCCTACAGGTTGGAACTCGTTTGGTACAGTTATCTGGCACCAGATTTCAGGTTGCTTAGGTAATTGATTTCCTATAGGTAAAAGGTGAGGTTGTAAAAAGTGCCACTCAGAATGGTCTTCGATAAAACCCCAAGGTGTTTGACCCCATCTTTGGGGTAAAATTTTTACATCGTATTCATCTAATTCAATAAGAGCTTTTACAAAGTCTCTAGCTCTTGCCCCATAACCGCTGTACGTGTCAATCGGACAGCTTACTATAAACATCGGTTTCATTAATATGCTAAATTGTGTTGTGTAACTTTTTTCTTAAGTGGAGTTGATTTAACCAACTCATATTTAACTCGTGGTTTCCAAGTTTCAAATAGTTTTTCTATATTTTCTATAACTCTTTCACCTTGACGTTCAGCTGTAAATCCTGCTTCATTTCCTATAGCCCATGTTCTTCCCATTAACCCAAATGATTTTCTAACTTTAGGGTCTAAGTTATAAACTTCTAAAAGTTGATTAGCAGCATCACTAGCTTCACATCTATCATCAAAAATATAAGGAGTTGGGGGTGAACCCACAATTGAAATGCTTGTTGGAAATACTGGAAATGCCCAAGGTCCACATTTTCTAAAAGTACCTCTATGATTTGAGGGGAATAATTCATCAAATTCAATCCAAGTACCCTTTTTGGTTTCAAAACGCATTTGGTCTTGCATACCACCTGTAACATTAGCGATAATTGGATTTCCTGCTAACATAGCTTCAGTTAAACTTAACCCCCAACCCTCGTTAGAAGTTAATTGGATTTGAACATCTGTACTATTATAAAGTAGGTTCATTTGTTCTACATCCAATTTATCTTCATGTAGGATAACGTTATATCTTTCATTATCCCCACAAAGCATATCAATTACCGCTGGTAAATCAGTACCATTAGGGTCAACAGCTTGAGTATGGAGAACTAAAGCACATTTTTTGGCTTTTTCTAGAGGTAATTTATCTACAAATTGAGTAAACGCCCAAATAGTATCAGGGACTTGTTTACGTCTAATATTTCTAGAATTATAAAAAGCTACAAAATCATATTCTTTATCCTTAAATAAGTTCTTTTTAAACTTTACTAATTCAGGATTATCTTTTTCTAAAGGTAAAAATTTATTGTGATTTAAACCATGAGGAACATATTCAATAATACGATCCTTTGCTTTTTTACCTAATACAATTTTGTTAATATTAACGGTTTGTTTAGAAATACCCATTAACAAGTCACATGATTCATAGAATGCTTCGTTGTAACGAGGAGCAGGATAATCATCCCAAATATTTAAATAAACAATAGGGATTTTTTTACGAATTTCAGCTTCCATTTGAAATAACCAAGTCCAATATCTAGGATCAGTTATAATAAAAATTGCGTCCGGTTTTTCAGTTGCAATCATTTGACGTACTAAATCGGGGGATCCATAACCATTAGAAGGATAGATAACTACTGAAGCATCGTCAATTCCTGCTTCTTGGTTTGTGCTTTCACTTAAATCTAGTCGCTTTCCAGCTTCGGGATGTTGAATAGCAGCGCCTACATTTACATAATTAAAGTGGTGTGCTGTATGTATTACTATTTCTTTAGCAATGGTTCCAATCCCGGAGTGGGTTCTAATATCATCGCACATCAACAAAATTTTCTTTCGTTGATCTTTTGGAATATAACCTTTTTTCATTTAATTTTTTACAATTCTATATTGTTGTGGTTGTGGATTTGTCGTTTAAAGTCCTCGTCTGTAAGATACAAATGAATAGCTCGGTCGGCAAGTTTTTGAAACGAAAACTTATGTCTAACACATGCTACTTTGAATTCTTCGAATAGATCGCTTTGGATCTTTACGCTTGTTAATGTTAAATCTTTTTTACTCATAATATTGTATATTTGTAGATAAATATTCGCAAGATCAAGAAGATATGTGTTTATTACATAATTTATCGTTATCATTGAAGGGACACCAATCACATAATCTTGACACTACTTTAGGGTGTTCTTTTTCTTGGTACTTACCCTTAGGAGTAAAACATTCACTAATAAATTCGTCTAATATTTTATTAGCTTTACTAAGTTTATTACGTCCTGCTGCAGGTTTATGTAATTGTACTCTATGGATTGGATAATCACTATTTTCCCAAATTTTTCTGCGTACAATAAAAAATTCCACTTCTATGTTTTCAAGTGGGATTCCATATTGCTCATTAAAAAACTTTTTATAAAGAACTAACTGCATTTGTTTAGTTTCGTCCTTTTTAGCTTTATCACCCCATCCCCGAGTAGACGTTTTTATATCGTAAATATGAAATTTGTTTGTAGGTTCATGGTATAATACTAAATCAATAAAACCCTTGTACATCAAATTTCTACCAACGTTCATCACAATTGGTAATTCGATACCTGCAAGATGCCAACCACGTTTGCTAAAATACTGGTTTCGTTTTTTCTTAATAAAATCAAGTATTGCTACTCCATCTTCAAAAAATTCCCTTAATTCTTCTGGTGATGAATAGTGGGTATTGTTATTCTTTTTGTATGATTCTTGGTATAGATTGATAAATTTTTCTTGGAATTGTTCTTCTAAGTTGATTAAATCGGCTTTAGCACCTGACTCTTCGTACAATACAGTAAGCCAGTCTTGGATTACTTCGTGCATTGAAGTACCAAAAGTAAAATGGATTGAAGGAGAATCATCATAATGTCCTTCTTTGTATTGGAGTGCCCACTTGTGGGGGCAACTTCTATACATTGACATTTGTGAGTAAGAGATTGTCTTTTGGTAAGCGTAATTTACCTCAGGTAATTCCTTATTTTGTATTTCCTTAAGTATTTGAGGTTTTTTAGACATTCCAATTATTATAGTGGTTTATATTTAACCATTTCCCTTCATGGTCAAACATAGAATTCAATTTTTCAGCTACTTGGGGTTGAGTTGTACCTATTTTATTAGATTCTTTAACTATTAAATTTATTATATCATCTAAAGATTGATATTCTAAACAGTTAGAAAAGTTTGAATGACCTAGTGTTATAGTTTTTCTTCCCATGTAACCTAATTCTACCATAGCTGTACTCCCTCCTTTTTCGTTGGGTTTTACATATATAAAACAATCTTCATAATAGTTTTTTATAAGGTCGTTTATGGGAGTAAATTCTGTAAAAATAATTCTGTCTTTTCCAAAAACGTATTGTAAAGGTTCTACAATCTCATTCCATTTAAAATAATCAGGTCTATTTCCATGTATTCCTTTATAAACATAGATATTTTCTCCTAAAGGACTAGGATTAAATTCACTATAGTCTTTTAGTACAATTCTAGTAGAAGTATAAGGAATATTATACTCATCAAGTTTTTTATATAACCAGTCCCCTCCATACCCTATACACACTACATTAGGAGTATTTTTTACTAATTCTAAGTGAGAAGAAATACAATCACCTCCACCAAAATATAAAATTTTATAAGATTTATGATTTTTAAAACAAGCAATATCTTCAGGAGTATATAACCCTAAAAATACAGCAGGTTCTAAGGGGGATGTGTATTCTTTAAGATCCCACCTTTTTAAAAAATCTTTTTTAAAATATTGTGAAAGAACACTAGATACATAAGCCTGATTAAAGTCTTTCATTATGTATTTTTTCTAATTTTTCTAAATAAAGTATAGCATCCATAAGCTCCTCTTTCATATGAGTTACCCATTCATGAAATTTTAAATCTTCTCTATCAAGATTAACACCATACTTTTTTTCACCAAACTCTGCTCGTGTAGTGAATTGTTCAATAACTGATTTTACAATACTGTCCATAGTCTATATTGTCGATTTTGTGTTGGGATATCTTCAACTTTAGTTTTGGTAAAAATAATACAATTTTGAGCAAATGTAATAGAAGATATATTTAAATCATTCTTAATTTTAGCAAATTCAGAATTAACATAATTAATTTTACCCTTTACCCAATCTATAAAATTAAAATAACCCATATTATACCCATAAAGAGAAGTATCAGGCCTCCAATAATTACATTCAATATCTTCAACAATATAAACTCCCCCCTCTTCTAAAAGATTTGGGAATAATTTTATAAAAGTTAAATATTGGTGATAAGGATGATGACTTCCATCATCAATAATAAACTTACATGGTGGGATATTATCTACAAGGAATTGAAGATCATGATCATTACTTTGGTCTACCTTAAATACTTTACTTCTTTCGTCTTTATATTCTACCCCAATATCAGCTCCATAAATATAAGCTTTGGGGAAATATTCTTTCCATAATTCTAAAGAACCTAATTGATCAATACCTATTTCTAACATATTAAACTTTTGGTTTCTTAAAGGTTCTAAAAAAGTAGGATAAAATCTATCATACCTATGATGATAAACTTTATCAGTTTTATTTAATCCTATGTCATAAAAAGTTTCCATTACTTAAACATTTTGGCTACATCATCAGGTTGGTAACCTGCTTTATATAAAATATCTTCTAAATCTTCATTATCTAAAGTAACAACAGCCATTGCTGCTTCCTGTTTAGAACATTCATAAATTTTAGATAAAGCGTCTACTAATTCAGTTGTAGGTTGTTTCATTTTTGATTTGATATATTTTAACCAAACATTTTGTTTGGGGAGTAATTCCTTATATACTGTATAATATTTTTTCTTTTCAGTATAAGGAATTGTTTGCACATAATTTACCAACTCAATAAAGGGTTGATGCATAGATAGAAAACGATTAACCATATAAGGATTAAAGGACTCCTTCTCCTTATCGGAAAAGGAGTCCCAATCTCGTTTTTTACCTGTTAGTTCTTTTAACCAATCAAATAGTGTCATAATCACCTCGAATCTCAGGTGGCAAAGTATCTCCTAAGATCTTATTTGTTGCCCCATCATAAAATACTGGGATAGGGAGTACTGCATCTTCACTTCCTCCTGTAATGAAACGGGATACTTTACGAAGTACATAGCCTTGTTTAAAAATTTCACCTCCCGATTCATTAGGGATGATTGTGGTTTTTTCCAAATCAATTTGGGGTTGTTGCATTTGTTGCATATCAGATTTCTGCATAATCTATTTCTTTAATTTCGTTACAAAAATAATATAAGTTGTCTCTTTTTAATACTGTGTCACAATGCCAATGTTCTTTAAGTATGTTGGCATCTATTTTTTCTGTTTCCCTTACCGTACGATACAATAAGAATTTTCTGTCTCCAAATTCTATGAGGTCTTTATATAACAACTTTTCCAGAGATTTCAAGTAGTTTAGCAATACATGCTGAGATGTTTATTTCTTTGTCAATTCGGAAATTTGAATGATACATGTATTCTTCAATAATAATAATTGCTTCTGCGGGTCGTGATGTATACTCGTCTATACGTTCATATAGTGCTTTATATAATGCTTCAAAATCCTGTACATTAGAGTCGGCAATTACTTGTCTAATTTGCTTAAATGACTTTTTATTAGGCAATAATTCAATTACTTTATCAATATAATTAGAAGCAACAAGTGTAGATTTATCTAATTCTAACTCACCATCTCTAGAATTCATTTGACATACGTTAAGCATTTTACGTACGTCTGGGTAGTACTGATTTACAATTGTTTTTAAATCATCAGTATTATGTTGGACATTTTCTTTAGATAATACTTTAAAAACATGCTTAGCTACTTCACCTTTACTAGGAGGTACAATTTTAAGTACTTGACAACGTGATTGAAGAGGATCAATAATACGTTCTACGTAGTTGCAAGTTAAAATAAATCGTGTACTCTTAGAAAATGTTTCAATAACATTACGAAGTGAAGCCTGTGCCTGAATTGTAAGAAAGTCGGCTTCATCTAAAATTACTACCTTAAGTGGTTTGAATGACATAGTACTAGCAAATCCTGATACTTTATCCCTAATAGTTTCGATTCCCCTCTCATCCGAAGCATTAATGTAGAGGTAATCACAATTAAGATTATTAACAAGTAATTTTGCTAATGTAGTTTTTCCAACACCAGCCGTGCCGTAAAAAATCATATTATTCATGTCATTTTCAGCTATGTACTTAGCCATAACACTTTTAATATGTTCATTTCCTATGTAATTATCCAGGGTTTGACTCCTGTATTTTTCAACCCAAAGTGAATTATTGATAGCCGTCTCCATAAAAGTCAAATGTTTTGATTGGTTCTGGTTTAATTTCTACTTCTGTTCGTTTAACTGCATACAAAGCACTCCCAATAGGATCTAAATAAAAAGCAGCATTAAACTGTGTTTTTTTAAAATATGCTTCTAATGTTTCAGTTAGTGTAGGATGAATTGTACTTTCACCAACTAATTGCCAACGGTCGCCTGGGGCGACACGCTTGGCAATAAGTTGTTTCTGCTCTACTGTTTCGAATTCAGACATTATCTAAATTTAAAACATTCCAGGCATACCTCCTAATTGAGGTTCTTCTTTATCTGCAGGTTTGTTTACTACAGTACATTCTGTTAGCAAAATAGTACCTGCAATCGAAGCAGCATTTTCGAGAGCACATCTTGTAACCTTAGTAGGATCAATAATTCCTGCTTCAAGGAAATCTTCATACCTACCTGTTTTGATATTATAACCTGAGTTTGGATTTTCACTTGTAGTGGCACTAAACTCAATTTGGTGGACATTTTCTACTCCAGCATTTTCAAGAATCTGTTGGAAGGGTCGACGCAATGCTTGACTCATAATGTTACAGCCCAATTGCTGGTCATCATTACTAGGTTCGCATGTTGCTCCTAAACTTGAGCGGAGCAAAGCAACACCCCCACCAGGTACAATACCTTCTTCAATTGCTGCTTTAGTAGCTTGAAGTGCATCATCAACACGATCTTTCTTTTCACGCATTTCAGTTTCAGTATTTCCACCTACGTGTACTACTGCTACACCTCCAGTCATTTTAGCTAAACGCTTTTGAAGTTGTTCAGTTTCAAATGGTGAAGTTGAATTTTCAATTTGTGATTGGAGTGAAGTACAAAGCTGTTCAATTGCTTCTTCATCCCCTGCACCATCTACAATAGTAGTAGATTCTTTAGTAACAGTAACTGTACGACATTGACCTAACCAATCAAGGTTAAATTTATCAAGTTTCATACCTTTATCTTTATCAACAACCTGACCACCCGTAAGTGTAGCCATATCATTCAAAAGTAAAGTACGTCGTTCACCAAAGTCAGGAGCTTTAACAGCACAAACATTAAGCGTACCTCTCATTTTATTGACAATAAGAGTAGCAAGTGCTTCACCATCAATGTCTTCAGCAACAATCAAAAGTGATTTACCTTGTGATGATAGGTTTTCCAAAAGTGGGAGCAAATCTTTTACTGTAGTAATTCTACCATTGTAAAATAGAATAACAGCATCTTTAAGATTTGTACTCATTGTATTGTTATCAGTTACAAAATAAGGTGATTTGTAACCACGATCAAATTGCAAACCCTCTACAGTTTCAAGGTAAGTTTCTCCAGTACGTGATTCTTCAATAGTTACTACACCATCACGTCCTACTTTTTCCATTGCAGTAGCAATTAATTCACCTACTTCAGTATCATTATTAGCTGAAATAGTAGCTACTTGGCGAAGTTGGTCTTCACTTGAAATATCCTGGGAAAGGTTACGAAGATAATCTACGTGTGCCTTAACACATTTATCAATACCACGTTTAATTTCTACAATGTTGTGTCCTTTATCACTATAACGTGAAGCAGCATTTACAATTTCACGTGCCAATAAGGTTGAAGTAGTAGTACCATCACCTGCTTGATCAGCAGTTTTAATAGCTGCTTGTTTAAGCATTTGTGCTCCTACATTTTCAACTTGATCTTCTAGTTCAATTGATTTTGCTACCGTTACACCATCTTTAGTGCTTTGAGGTACACCTTGATCTTGTTGAATTACTACATTTCGACCATTTGGTCCTAAAGTTGTTACAACTGCGTCTGCTAGTTGATTAATTCCCTTAATTAGTTTTTTACGGGAATCATCTCCATAATTAATAATCTTACTCATTTTCAATTACTCCTAAAATTTTATTTTCTTCAATCATATAATATTCTTCTCCATTATAATCCATTTTACTAGGACCCATTTGAGGAAGAAGAACAATATCTCCCACTTTTACTGTAGTTTCGATAAAATTTCCCATTTGGGTATAATATCCGGGTCCTACAGAGACCACTTCTCCTTTAAGATTTTTATCTTTACCCATATCAGGAACTACAATGTTACCATGAACACTCTCTTCCTCTTCAATAGGTTTAATAATTACTGCGTTAAATAATGCTTTTACCATTACAAAAATTTTTCTTGAAATTTATTTAAAATTGATTCATATTCACTGATATATTGTTTAATACTATCATAAGA